>Ga0351847_1204_pt1 | contig 16944 bp, 7 predicted proteins | sample TotcelHFGM3001M5_FD_206800 | JGI IMG/M metagenome (GOLD analysis project Ga0351847, IMG submission 206800) | Enriched cells from coal bed in the Powder River Basin, Montana, United States - Total cells FGM rep1 HSBNCT.FGM.300.1.M5 ... | reverse complement strand
GTGGGATGATTTCTTATCTTAAGGCCCAAAAAGATATTAAATTGTGGATGAAGGACGATAAGGGGAGCGATGTACGATTTACGACTATGTTTGACTTTTACAGGTTGCCTATTGATTTTCCCGGATTCGAAGAAGCAAAACAAAAATCCGACCCCTACAAGAAAATTGAAGTTATTGAAGATAAACTCGGAGTTGATATAGCATCTCATCGCTTTATTCCCTATTTGCAACTTCATGAATTTGAAACGCTACTTTTTTCCGATCTCGACAAATTCCATCACTACTATATTGACAAAAACAGCCAACTTAATAAATTAAAACAGGATGTTTCGGGAATCACGAATCCGGAACTTGTAAACGATAACCCTGATACCGCCCCTTCAAAACGGATTATTAAGTACCTTCCTTTCTATGAAGGAGAAAAACCTTCGGCAGGGCCAATAATTGCCGAACATATCGGGCTGCAGAGGATAAGATCAAAATGTCAGCATTTCAATTCATGGGTGTCACAACTCGAATGCCTAAGTAGTTGATTAAGCGAGCGCGCATGGAAATACCAAAAGGGTGGGAATGGGTCAAACTGGGAGATGTGTGTGAAATTATTTGGGTGTGGCTCTTTCGGAACAGTAGCGCAATCCTTAAAAAAACAAGTAATTAGTCATTATGCAAGTACCGATTCCGCGATTCTTGTGTTGGTATAGTTGATGGCCAGACAGATATGACAGACATTTTTAGCACCATCGAAACAGGATGATAGTGATGCAGATGGGCTTGATTTGCAACGATCATTTTTCCATGGACAAAATGCTTCTTTTTCGTTACCATAGAGTAACGAAGGGAGATTGGCACGGAAACGATGAGTGCTTTGCGAAACATATCGTCGCTGGAGCGGGCTTATGATCGGGCACAGCAACATTTTAATGATATCACTCAATATCTTGACGGTGAAAAGGCCCTTGAGATGAGCCAGAGTGAAATTGAGCGGGAGATTGAAAAACAAGGCCGGGAATTGATGCGCAAACTGCTTGAGGAACATCTGAACAAGCGCGGTCCCGGACGGAGCGGGAGCCCTGTTCAGGATACTGACGGCGTCGAGCGCAAATGTACCCGAATTCATGAGCGGAAGATTGAAACCGTATTTGGCACGGTCACGCTGGAACGCGTGGGGTATGAGCGGGAAGGCTGCGAGAGTTTGCATCCATTGGATGCTGAGCTCAATCTTCCGGATGAGCGGTATTCTCTGGAGGTGCGCCGGAGAGTGGCGATCGAAGCGGCCAAGAGCTCTTTTGACGAAACGCTTGAAAGTATCGGCATGAATACGGGAGCCCGTGTACCCAAGCGGCAGACAGAAGAATTGGCAAAACGTGCGGCTCAGGATTTTGATGCGTTTTACGAGACCAGGCATGCCACGGTCGATAACAATGGGGATACCGGTCCGATACTGGTGGTCAGTGTCGATGGGAAAGGGGTAACGATGCTGAAACGGGATCTGCGCAAGCAGACCCAAAAGGCGGCTTTGGATCGTACCCATAAGATGGGTTCCCGGTTGTCCAAGGGGGAGAAGAAGAACGCCAAACGCATGGCCTGTGTAGCTGCTGTTTACACGATTGGGCCTTTTGCGCGCACTCCCGAAGATGTGATCGGACAAACTCCCTGCGTCCTTGCCAAACCGCCGCGTCCAGGCCCGGAACAAAAGCGGGTGTGGGCCAGTCTTGAAAAGGAGCCTGAACAGGTTATCAAGGATGCGTTGGCGGAAGCACACCACCGTGATCCAGATGGTAAAAAAACCTGGGTGGCCTTGGTTGACGGAAACAAAACCCAAATCCGATACCTGCGTAGTCAAGCCCAAGAAAACGGGATTCATCTGACAATCATTGTCGATATCATCCATGTCATCGAATATCTGTGGACGGCTGGAAGGGCATTTTATCCGGAATCCGGAGTGGAGCTGGAGAACTGGGTCCGTCATCGTATCCTTGAAGTGCTTCGGGGAAAAGCCAGCCTTGTGGCAGGTGGAATGCGTCGCAGCGCAACGCGCCGCGGCCTTTGTGCCGATGCCAGAAAGCCGGTTGATATTTGTGCACGATATCTTCTGACCTATGCGCCTTATCTGCATTACAATCGTTATCTTACTGAAGGGTTGCCAATTGCCACAGGGGTAATCGAAGGAGCCTGCCGGCATTTGGTAAAAGACCGCATGGATATAACAGGAGCCCGATGGAGTTTATCCGGAGCTGAGGCGGTCTTGAAATTACGGGCCTTACGCTCAAGCCACGACTTTGATGAATATTGGGTTTTTCATGAGAAATCCGAACATGTTCGAACCCATCAGTCGCGCTATCCTGGATTCCCATGTGTATAAATCAGGCTAACACATCAATTGCGTTGGATTTGATTTTACACAAGCATTCAGCCATAGTTTATTAGTTATAATGATAAACTGATAAACATATAGCAACATAGCTATAATAAATATTCTTCTCGATATCATGACAAATATAAAGTATCAATTGGCTTAAATAAAGGTTTTATTGTTATATTCATTTTTTTCTTTACATATATCCCAAAAATTGACATAGTGGATATATGTTAATAAATAAACAAAATAAATTAACAAACGTGGCTAACGCCTTTCTTGAGCCAACCAACGCTACCCATCGGCAATATGAAGCATTGAGGGCCTATTTTGTCGATAAGCTGCCAAGCAAAGATGTCGCCAAGCGCTTTGGCTATACCGATGGAAGTTTTCGCGTTCTCGCTCACCAATTTCGACAAAATCCTCAACGCGAATTCTTTCTCCCCTCTGCAAAAGGACCTCAGCAAGCGCCCAAGAAAAACAAGGTGCGGGAAATGGTAATCTCAATGCGCAAGCAGAACCTTTCGATCTATGACATCGGCAGGATTCTAAAAACAAAAGGTCATGAGATCAGCCCGGTCAGTATTGCCAATATCCTTAAAGAAGAAGGCTTTTCAAAACTGCCAAGAAGGCTGGATGACGAACGCCTTCCTGGCACGCAGCCTTCACGCGGTGATGTGGCCGATGTCCGGCAATTTGATTTATCCACTCAAAATTTTCGCACCAAGTTCGGCGGTCTTTTCTTGTTTCTGCCCTTTATTGCCACAATACCCTTTGACGACATTATCAATCAGGCTGGGTTTCCAGGAACCAAGATGGTCCCAGCCGCCTGCGCCATGCGCTCGCTATTGGCCCTGAAACTTTTCGGATCCGCCCGCCACAGCCACGTCATGAGCTATGTCCTTGATCAGGGACTTGCCCTGTTTGCCGGATTAAACGTCATCCCCAAACGCGCTTTTCTGACTGAATACAGTTGCCGTGTAGATCCAGCCGTTTATCCAAAACTGATGAAATCATGGTTCGATGCGATGAAAAGCATCGGTATCGACCAGGGGACCTCCTTTGATCTGGATTTCCATTCTATCCCTTTTCACGGTGAAGATGCGCTGGTTGAAAAACATTATATCTCGAAACGCAGCAGAAAGCAGAAAGGGATATTGGTCTTTTTGGCTCAGGATGCAAAAACCCGCGTTTTCTGCTATGCCAATGCGGATCTTAGAAAAGATGAACAAAATGATGAAATCCTTCAGTTTGTAGAGTTCTGGAAACAGCGTACCGGAAATTACCCGCAAGAGCTAATTTTCGATTCCAAGTTGACCACTTACGCAAATCTAAACAAACTCAACCAGATGGGTATTCTCTTTATGACCCTTCGACGACGCTCTCAAAAAATGCTCCAACTGATCAACGATGAACCCGTATCGGCCTGGCGCCGGATTGAGCTGGAAAGCGTTTCCCGGATCTATAGAACCCCTCGAATACTGGATCAAAAAATCGCTCTGAAAGATTATCAAGAAGAAATCCGTCAGTTGGTGGTCAAAGATCTGGGCCATGAAGAACCGATGTTTCTTTTAACCAACCATTTAAAATGCTCGGCAGCCAAATTGATCAATCGCTATGCGAAAAGGATGATCATTGAAAATCGAATCGAAGACAGCATTGATTTTTTTCATAAGGATGCCCTGTCCTCATCGGTTGCTATGAAAGTCAATCTTGATGTACAACTCTCCTTAATGGCCAGTAGCCTTTATCGCTTATTGGCTCTGAAAATCGCAAACGGCTATGAAGATGCCAAGTCAAGTCATCTCTTCAGAGATTTTATTGATGCAACAGGCAATGTCAGAATTACAAAAAAGCAAATAACCGTCGAATTTCAAAAACGCGCGCATAATCCTCTACTGATTGCCGCAGGGTTAAACAATATTGAAACTCGGATCCCTTGGCTTGATGATAAAAAACTCCACATTGTTCTGGGATAATAGCTCCGTGATGTTAAGTCAATAAATTAACATGGGAATCCAGGCTATTATGATGGGATCATTCCACCCGCGACACACCCTTCCCAAAAGAACAAGCGTTCTCATCTGAAATTGATCAAAAATTGAATGGAGAAAATGAAACCAATGAACTGCTTTTCACCTCTTTATTGCGGTTCCAAAAGAGCCACACCCAAATTATTTTGGGACAGTCGCCAACAAGTGACACATATAATGTAATAAAAGAGGGGCTACCTTTTTTCCAAGGAAAAGCTGAATTCACAGAACTATATCCAATTCCCGAAAAATGGTGTTCAAAACCCAAAAAGGTTGCAGAGCGGTTTGATATCCTTTTATCAGTTCGTGCGCCGGTTGGAGCTATTAATATCGCAGACCAACAATGCTGTATTGGTAGAGGATTAGCATCAATCCGTTACCCTGAAAATTACAAATTCATTTGGGTGTGGCTCTTTCGGAACAGTAGCGCAATCCTTAAAAAAACAAGTAATTAGTCATTATGCAAGTACCGATTCCGCGATTCTTGTGTTGGTATAGTTGATGGCCAGACAGATATGACAGACATTTTTAGCACCATCGAAACAGGATGATAGTGATGCAGATGGGCTTGATTTGCAACGATCATTTTTCCATGGACAAAATGCTTCTTTTTCGTTACCATAGAGTAACGAAGGGAGATTGGCACGGAAACGATGAGTGCTTTGCGAAACATATCGTCGCTGGAGCGGGCTTATGATCGGGCACAGCAACATTTTAATGATATCACTCAATATCTTGACGGTGAAAAGGCCCTTGAGATGAGCCAGAGTGAAATTGAGCGGGAGATTGAAAAACAAGGCCGGGAATTGATGCGCAAACTGCTTGAGGAACATCTGAACAAGCGCGGTCCCGGACGGAGCGGGAGCCCTGTTCAGGATACTGACGGCGTCGAGCGCAAATGTACCCGAATTCATGAGCGGAAGATTGAAACCGTATTTGGCACGGTCACGCTGGAACGCGTGGGGTATGAGCGGGAAGGCTGCGAGAGTTTGCATCCATTGGATGCTGAGCTCAATCTTCCGGATGAGCGGTATTCTCTGGAGGTGCGCCGGAGAGTGGCGATCGAAGCGGCCAAGAGCTCTTTTGACGAAACGCTTGAAAGTATCGGCATGAATACGGGAGCCCGTGTACCCAAGCGGCAGACAGAAGAATTGGCAAAACGTGCGGCTCAGGATTTTGATGCGTTTTACGAGACCAGGCATGCCACGGTCGATAACAATGGGGATACCGGTCCGATACTGGTGGTCAGTGTCGATGGGAAAGGGGTAACGATGCTGAAACGGGATCTGCGCAAGCAGACCCAAAAGGCGGCTTTGGATCGTACCCATAAGATGGGTTCCCGGTTGTCCAAGGGGGAGAAGAAGAACGCCAAACGCATGGCCTGTGTAGCTGCTGTTTACACGATTGGGCCTTTTGCGCGCACTCCCGAAGATGTGATCGGACAAACTCCCTGCGTCCTTGCCAAACCGCCGCGTCCAGGCCCGGAACAAAAGCGGGTGTGGGCCAGTCTTGAAAAGGAGCCTGAACAGGTTATCAAGGATGCGTTGGCGGAAGCACACCACCGTGATCCAGATGGTAAAAAAACCTGGGTGGCCTTGGTTGACGGAAACAAAACCCAAATCCGATACCTGCGTAGTCAAGCCCAAGAAAACGGGATTCATCTGACAATCATTGTCGATATCATCCATGTCATCGAATATCTGTGGACGGCTGGAAGGGCATTTTATCCGGAATCCGGAGTGGAGCTGGAGAACTGGGTCCGTCATCGTATCCTTGAAGTGCTTCGGGGAAAAGCCAGCCTTGTGGCAGGTGGAATGCGTCGCAGCGCAACGCGCCGCGGCCTTTGTGCCGATGCCAGAAAGCCGGTTGATATTTGTGCACGATATCTTCTGACCTATGCGCCTTATCTGCATTACAATCGTTATCTTACTGAAGGGTTGCCAATTGCCACAGGGGTAATCGAAGGAGCCTGCCGGCATTTGGTAAAAGACCGCATGGATATAACAGGAGCCCGATGGAGTTTATCCGGAGCTGAGGCGGTCTTGAAATTACGGGCCTTACGCTCAAGCCACGACTTTGATGAATATTGGGTTTTTCATGAGAAATCCGAACATGTTCGAACCCATCAGTCGCGCTATCCTGGATTCCCATGTGTATAAATCAGGCTAACACATCAATTGCGTTGGATTTGATTTTACACAAGCATTCAGCCATAGTTTATTAGTTATAATGATAAACTGATAAACATATAGCAACATAGCTATAATAAATATTCTTCTCGATATCATGACAAATATAAAGTATCAATTGGCTTAAATAAAGGTTTTATTGTTATATTCATTTTTTTCTTTACATATATCCCAAAAATTGACATAGTGGATATATGTTAATAAATAAACAAAATAAATTAACAAACGTGGCTAACGCCTTTCTTGAGCCAACCAACGCTACCCATCGGCAATATGAAGCATTGAGGGCCTATTTTGTCGATAAGCTGCCAAGCAAAGATGTCGCCAAGCGCTTTGGCTATACCGATGGAAGTTTTCGCGTTCTCGCTCACCAATTTCGACAAAATCCTCAACGCGAATTCTTTCTCCCCTCTGCAAAAGGACCTCAGCAAGCGCCCAAGAAAAACAAGGTGCGGGAAATGGTAATCTCAATGCGCAAGCAGAACCTTTCGATCTATGACATCGGCAGGATTCTAAAAACAAAAGGTCATGAGATCAGCCCGGTCAGTATTGCCAATATCCTTAAAGAAGAAGGCTTTTCAAAACTGCCAAGAAGGCTGGATGACGAACGCCTTCCTGGCACGCAGCCTTCACGCGGTGATGTGGCCGATGTCCGGCAATTTGATTTATCCACTCAAAATTTTCGCACCAAGTTCGGCGGTCTTTTCTTGTTTCTGCCCTTTATTGCCACAATACCCTTTGACGACATTATCAATCAGGCTGGGTTTCCAGGAACCAAGATGGTCCCAGCCGCCTGCGCCATGCGCTCGCTATTGGCCCTGAAACTTTTCGGATCCGCCCGCCACAGCCACGTCATGAGCTATGTCCTTGATCAGGGACTTGCCCTGTTTGCCGGATTAAACGTCATCCCCAAACGCGCTTTTCTGACTGAATACAGTTGCCGTGTAGATCCAGCCGTTTATCCAAAACTGATGAAATCATGGTTCGATGCGATGAAAAGCATCGGTATCGACCAGGGGACCTCCTTTGATCTGGATTTCCATTCTATCCCTTTTCACGGTGAAGATGCGCTGGTTGAAAAACATTATATCTCGAAACGCAGCAGAAAGCAGAAAGGGATATTGGTCTTTTTGGCTCAGGATGCAAAAACCCGCGTTTTCTGCTATGCCAATGCGGATCTTAGAAAAGATGAACAAAATGATGAAATCCTTCAGTTTGTAGAGTTCTGGAAACAGCGTACCGGAAATTACCCGCAAGAGCTAATTTTCGATTCCAAGTTGACCACTTACGCAAATCTAAACAAACTCAACCAGATGGGTATTCTCTTTATGACCCTTCGACGACGCTCTCAAAAAATGCTCCAACTGATCAACGATGAACCCGTATCGGCCTGGCGCCGGATTGAGCTGGAAAGCGTTTCCCGGATCTATAGAACCCCTCGAATACTGGATCAAAAAATCGCTCTGAAAGATTATCAAGAAGAAATCCGTCAGTTGGTGGTCAAAGATCTGGGCCATGAAGAACCGATGTTTCTTTTAACCAACCATTTAAAATGCTCGGCAGCCAAATTGATCAATCGCTATGCGAAAAGGATGATCATTGAAAATCGAATCGAAGACAGCATTGATTTTTTTCATAAGGATGCCCTGTCCTCATCGGTTGCTATGAAAGTCAATCTTGATGTACAACTCTCCTTAATGGCCAGTAGCCTTTATCGCTTATTGGCTCTGAAAATCGCAAACGGCTATGAAGATGCCAAGTCAAGTCATCTCTTCAGAGATTTTATTGATGCAACAGGCAATGTCAGAATTACAAAAAAGCAAATAACCGTCGAATTTCAAAAACGCGCGCATAATCCTCTACTGATTGCCGCAGGGTTAAACAATATTGAAACTCGGATCCCTTGGCTTGATGATAAAAAACTCCACATTGTTCTGGGATAATAGCTCCGTGATGTTAAGTCAATAAATTAACATGGGAATCCAGGCTATTATGATGGGATCATTCCACCCGCGACACACCCTTCCCAAAAGAACAAGCGTTCTCATCTGAAATTGATCAAAAATTGAATGGAGAAAATGAAACCAATGAACTGCTTTTCACCTCTTTATTGCGGTTCCAAAAGAGCCACACCCAAATCGTTTAATCCTAAAACTGATTCTATTCAATATGATTATAGTAGGTTATACCATACTTATTTAAATTTAACCGGACAGCAGTGATGATGTCTATGAGTTTGGCAGAGGGGTAACCAATGAACTTCTGGAAACGTCTTTTCGGTCGTAAAGATGGGAAGAATGGACCGCCCGAGAGATCTTGCCGTTCTCCAAAGGCAGTTAATCTCTCGGTTTCTGTAGCGGATAAAGCAAGATCTATCATCTATGAAAGAGATCGCCGTGAGGTTCGTGTCTTCATCTCGTCCACTTTTCGTGACATGATGCAGGAACGCGAGGTCCTTGTAAAAAAGGTATTTCCCCAATTACGCAAGCTCTGCTCAGAGCGTTTTGTTGCTTTCTCAGAAGTCGATCTCCGCTGGGGCATCACCGACGAGCAGAGGGACGAAGGCAAGGTGCTTCCTCTTTGCCTCGCTGAGATCGAGCGCTGTCGTCCATTTTTCGTAGGCATTCTTGGTGAACGTTATGGTTGGGTTCCAAGGAAGAGTGCCTTCACTAAAAAACTGCTCTCAGATCAACCATGGCTTGCCGAGCTTATGGAAGGCACATCGGTCACTGAGCTTGAGATCATCCACGGCGTCCTTGCGGACCATGCAATGCGCGACAGGGCTTTCTTCTACTTCCGCGATCCTGAGAGATCGATCTTAATAGAGGAGGGGCTGAGTAGAGAGCCCGGCTATCTTCCAGAACCCGATGTCTCGATCTCGAAGTTGAAAAGCCTTAAGAACGAGATCAAGTTGAGCGGACATACATTAACTGAGAACTATCCTACCCCTGAGGCATTCGGGCAGATGGTACTTGAACATCTCACCAAGGCGATAGAACTGCTCTATCCTGAAGCAAGCATCCCATCCGAATCTGGCCGAGAAGCGGCAGCTCAGGAATCCTATGCTATAGGAAAACGGTTTGCTTATGTAGAAAGGCCAAGACATACCTACGTGTTAGATCAATACGCAGACATTGACCCCAAGAGCAGAGGGCTAGTCCTGTTTGGCGAAAGCGGCTGTGGAAAGACCTCTTTGCTTGCTGATTGGACAGAAAAAAGACGTAGGCAATATCCTGAAGAGTTCCTTATCCAGCACTATCTAGGTGCTACACCTGAAAGCGCTTCTGCAATGGTGTGTGTGCGAAGATTACTCGGAGAACTGAAAGAGCGATACAACCTCAAGGAAGAAATTCCTTCCGATATTAACAAACTGAGGAATGCGCTTCCCGTTTGGCTGGGGCAGACCCTAGGGAAAGGGAAAATAGTCATTGTTCTGGACGGGTTAAATCAGCTCGAAGGAGAAGAGCGGGACATAAAGCTTGACTGGCTTCCTCGAATTGTGCCTCCCAATGTCAGAATCATAGCTTCAGCACTTGTTGGCCCTGCCCTGGAAGAGTTGCGCAATAGGGATTGGCATGAACATGAAGTCCCCCTTGTTGACTTACCTGAACGGAAGGAAATGATTAGGACATTCCTTCAAATCTACAGGAAGGAACTCAAGGAAGACTTCTTCACACAACTTGCTGAGACGTCAGCTGCCGCCAATCCACTTTATCTTAGGACTGTACTTGAAGAACTGAGAGTATTTGGTAGCCATGAGATGCTGCCTCAGTATATGTCTTCGTTATTGACGGCAAATGGGCCTGCGGAGCTCTTCCGCCTAGTAATTCAAAGATGGAGGAACGATTACGGTCTCGATAGAGCGCTTGTTTCGAGAACACTTAAGTTCCTTTGGGGTGCCCGTCAGGGGCTATCGGAACATGAATGGATGGAGTTGCTAGAGCTTGAAGATAATGTGTTGCCTCGCATAGAGTGGACGCCGCTTCTAATTGCTATGGAACCGCACCTGAACCAGAGGGTGGGGCTTTATACTTTTGGGCATACTTACCTAAGAGAGGCGGTCGAAGCTGAACTTGTCCACTCCGAGGAAGACCGGTTCCATTCACACCTTATGATCGCTAACTACTTTGGGGGACATGTAACGGACCTTGACAACATGATCATCGCCCAAGCGTTGATGGACTTAGCTGACATCAAGAATCCACGAAATGGAATGATCTTGCAAAGCAGAGTGATAGCTGAATATCCTTGGCAATTGATGAAAATTTGTGACTTCGCACGACTTGTAACTTTCGTAAGCAATGACAACTACCTCTTTTCTCTGTGGAGGCGTGACAAGTACGAAGTCCGGGAATATTGGGCGGGGATAGAAGCGAACTCCAGTTTTCGTATGAACCAAGCATATCGCCAAGTAATAGAAGAGCCAAACAAGCATATATGGGTTGTCGATGCCGTAAATGCCCTTCTCTTCTATCGAGGTGGATACGAAAGCGATCTTGATCGCATGAATACGAATGTATCCAGTTCATCCGACAATATATCTACGTCAATTCTGGCCTTGGCTCGGCGAGCAAATGCACTTATTGAAGCAAGGAACTACGATGGGGCACTTCACCTCGCACTTGAGGTTGAGAAGTTTGCTAGCTCGAAGGCCCTTCCAGAATACCTGGCGGATAGCTTGTATCTTCAAGCACAGGTTCACTTCCATAATAATGCATACCAAAAGGCACTCGATGTTATAGAAAGACAGGAATGCATAGAAAGGGAGATTGGAGACAATAATAGGCTAAACCTTTGTCTTAAGTGGAAAGCATCAACACTTAAGTCGATGAATAGACTTAAAGAGGCAATGGACTTGTACCCACACCTGCAAAAGTGGTATGAGGAACAAAATGATCTTGATGGCTTGGCCGCATGCCTCTATGAAGGCTCTACAATGGCTTTTGTCTATCAGAACGATTTTAACTTAGCTGTACTATTGATGAATCGGGCCGAAACGGTGGTCGTAAAACTTGGCAATCGAAATTGGCTAAAGATGCTTCATGTGGTTGCAGCACATATGTTTTACATGCTCGGAGATTTTGCCGAGGTTGTTAGGCATTATGAAGGACATGCTGGTCTTTGCACAGACATGGGTGATAAGACTCAGATGAAACCATTTGAATCTGCCGAATATGCAGTTTCGCTTGTTGAGGAAGGCAATTACGAAAAGGCATACTCTGTCTCACTAGAGGCTCAACCAAAGGCACGCACGGAAGGAACCCCATGGGATGTCTACAACTTACTTGTCGCCGAATACAACTCCGTTCTAGAGTTGCAGTCCAAATGGCGCACTACTATGAAATACCATGAATATCGAGATATAGCGATAAGACAAGATGAAATATCCAAAGAGATGACACGACTAGAAAGTGATATTCGAATTCAGAATCTTAAAGAGGCCGCCGAGGACAAGACCATTTATGATCTTCGTGATAGAGTGCAGACAAAACTTGAGGCCTGGAAAAAGAATTAGTCCTAAAATAAGCGTAATTAAACCTGGAGGCAAACTTACTAGAACTTATTCTGATAATACTTATCAAACTCATTATTAACAAAAAGTTTGGACGTGCCTCTCCTATGTTTTTTAGTGTTCTTTTCCAAATTGTCGTTTTTGTCTCTGATGGTATCCTTTGGTTCGGTATTAAAATGAGCTCACGGTTGCATCATGCAAACGGCTGCCCGGGAAAGATTTTTAGGTAAAGGCAAAATTCTTGAGCATCTCGGAAAATTTCAGCATGCTCTTTAACTTTTTGTTGTAGCCGATAAACCGGTAACAGATTCTACGACCGGTCTTAACGATCAGGCAGGGAATATTTATAAAGGTGTTCACAAACCTTTTGAATTCCATGCGAACAATGGCCTTGCCCAATGGCCGATAAGGTATCAGCAGTCCATACCAGGTTTTCAGATTCCAGGCCAGAGAGGCGATGACCATATATGCCCAGTTGGAAGTCAGATTGTCCGAAGGCGCCTGAATCGCTCTGGCACCATTTTTCAACTGTTCGATGTCGTTTTCATGGTCAGCCCGATCTCTGTAAAATTCGACGATCTCGCGGGGGGAACTGATCTCGTCATTGGTGATGTAGAAAAAATAGCGAACATCATCAAACAATGGGACTTCACCTTTGATAACTTCAAGATTCTTTTTCAAAACAATCATCCGGTACGTCTTTTCACATTTTACGGGCTGATAGGAAAATTCGGCCAGATACTCCGATTCGGTTTGAATCTTTTTGAATTTACGTTTTTTGACCACTTGATCTTTGACATTTTCCGGCCGTTTGCGTTCTTTGGTTTTAACCGTGTATTTCTTTTCCCTTTCAAAGAGTTCCCATAGCGATTCGGAGATACTGTTGGCAATCTTAACCAGATTTTCTCTGGCATCCATACCGAAAACAAATATACTGCGTTCAGACCAACGGTCAAAATTGCCTGTCAGGCTGAAATCGGTGTCTCCTCGCATAAACACCTTGTTGAAAACATCCGATACCAGATCCAGCCCTTTATCGATCCAAAGAGCAGAATCGGTATGTGACGGAACATTGCCAGGCCGATTGACAATATAGAGAGGCTCTCTTGTACCGGCCAATGAAAGCACCAGGGGATGATAACCCCACTGACCATTGTAAGAGATATCCATTCCCTCTTTGCATTCGCCAGTTGTTGGACTGATGGTGCCGTCAACATTGAGAATGGCCTCTTTTCTGAATTTTGGAGATTGCTTAAGCCAGATATGTTTGCGAATATCGTTTACAATATCCATCAACAGAATAATGTCCTTCTGATCGAATCGTCGCAGAAAATCTCCGGCCGTGGTCGGATCGGGAATGACTTGAGCTCCCAGCGCATTGAGGTAGGCCTCATCGTTTCGCCGAAGCTCAATATCTTCCAGACAGGTACCACCTGAAAGAATATTGTAGGCAATATTCAAGATGTGATCTGATTCATGATATGGGAGATGGCGTTTGAGCAGTTCAAGTTTGCTGTTGATTTCAGCAGGTAATCCCATTCTCTGGATCATTTGGTGAATGATACCGATGCCGCCACAGGAAATCCCGCTATGGCGACCGTCTATATCGTAATGGATGTTGGAGCCTCTCAACATAGGATGAGGTTGATCTTCCCAGTTTCTTTTCTTAAGTTTTTTGTCTATTTTTCTTTTACGTTTCTCTATATTTCTTTGTGTGTTACTTCTCACTTGAAATGCTCCTTTCAGATGTTGATATTACTCATAAGTATACATAATAACATCTTGAAAGTAAAGTATTTAAGTGCATTTTAAAGCATTTAAATAAGTTTATTAACGCTTGTTTTAGGATTAGGGTATCAATTTAGCTCTTTGAAAAAATTAGAAAAAATTTCTGGCGTCTGAAGAAGCTTTCTGGTATGTAGGTTTTCATGAAAGATGAAAGCCATCAAATGCCTATTATATTCCGTTATCGCGGCAGAGTGGTATCACCGGTCCAATTTGATTCCATTTTCATCGATTTAATTCGATGCCAATATCACCGGCTGAGGATAGCCGGTTTCCGTTTTCATTCGATTTAATTCCCTGTTTTTAAGAAATTTCCGTTTTCTTCCGATTATTCCGGGCGGTATTCTATGCTATCTGTGTTGAATGGACCTCATTCATTTGGACAGGTGGCGCCCATGGAACCGATCCCTTGTGTACATTGTTTTGATCTGTTTTATCCCAGCCCCAAGCATAAGAATCAAACCCATTGCATGAAGCCCGCATGTCGGCGCGCGAGAAAAACCGCCTGGAAACGGGTCAAGATGAAAACGGACCCGGATTTCAAGGACAACCAGCGGATCTGCAACAAGAAATGGGCGGCCAATCAACCCGGGTATTGGAAAGATTACCGCTTGGCCCATCCTGAAAAAGCCGAACGCAACCGGATGCTGCAGGCCCTGCGCAACCGCAAGCGAAGATGTGCGACCGCTGTGATTGCAAAGGTAGACACGTCAAAACCCTGTAAATATAACCTGGTTGGGCGTTATTGGCTGGTGCCGCTGATTGCAAAGGTAGACGCGTTAAAAGTCAATATTGTTGAAATACCAGGCTCTTATCCCTGATTGCAAAGAGGAACTCGTTAGGCAGCCGGCAAGATTTGTGGTAGCTTCCTCAAAAAACCGGAAAGGAGGCCGCCATGATCCATAAGCGCATTTTGAACCCGGATCGCATCCGGCGCATCGGTAAAGGCTTTTGCTTCATCCCTCATCGCTTTTTAACCGCAGGTTTTTTATCCTCCCTAACCCAGCCCGAGCTTTTGTTGTACCTGTTTCTGGTGCTGGCATCGGATCGTTATGGGCTGTCGTTTTACAGCTACGATTCCATCTGCCGGCATCTGGCTCTGGACCTGGATCGGTACATCGAGGCCCGAAACGGCCTGATCGACAAAGGGCTCATCGCCTTTGATGGAACCATTTTCCAGGTGCTGGAACTGCCGGCCGAAGCACCGGCAAAACCAAACGGCAGCGTCGGCAAGGCCCTGCCCAACATCTTCAAGGAGGTGCCCCATGCTGGTATAAGGCGACAATATTTGAAATCCACCGTTTGCATCACCTGAACTGGGCTGTGCGCAAGATCGCAAGGACCCTCCGAATCACCAGAAAGACCGTTACCAGGCACCTCAATCCTGACAAAGGCTGTACAAAACGCCTTCAACGGCCAGGAAAGATGGATGCCTATGACCAGTTGATCCGACAGTTTCTTCAAGAGGACCCGGAGGTCAAAGCCCCGGTAGTCCGCCAGAGGCTGATGGAAAGAGGCTTTACGGGGGGCATCACCATAGTCCGGCAGTATCTGCACCGGTTGCGGGGACCTTGCAAGTCACGAACACCCTTTGTCCGGTTCGAGTCCATGCCCGCAGAGCAGGTCCAGATCGATTGGGGACACTTTGGTTCCATCCTGTATGGCACAACCCAGAGAAAGCTGTACGCCCTTGCCGTATGCGAACCCTTCAGCCGCATGCTCTATGTGGAGTTCACCCATTGTCAGAAACAGGACACCCTCCACCAGTGCCTGCTGAATGCGTTCTCTTTCTTCGGAGGAACACCCAAAACCATCGTGGTCGACAACATGCTGACCGCTGTCATTGAAAGACAGGGTCGTGTTATCCGGTTCAACGACCGCTTTCTGGATTTTTTGAAAGTCTTTCCGATAACCCCCGTCGCTTGCAATCCCGGTTCTCCCCATGAAAAAGGTAAAATCGAATCGAGCATCAAATACCTTCGAACCAATTTTTTCCCTCTTCGTTCCTTCAAAGACCTGGATGACATCAACAGCCAGGTACGGCAGTGGCTGAGCGATGTTGCCAATGTACGGGTCCATAAAACCACGGGAGAACACCCACTGGACCGTTTTCAACAGGTGCATCTGACACCTCTTGCCGACCTTCCCGATTGCCGATATACCTCCCAGCTCCTGGTTCACAAGGACTTTGCCGTTCGCTTTGACACCAACACCTACACCGTTCCCCCCTGGACCATCGGAAAAACCCTGACGTTAAAGGCCGACAGAACAAGCGTACGGCTTTTTCTTCTGGAAAAAGAGGTCGCCGCCCACGCCCGCTGCTATATGCGAAACCAGCGTATCGAACTCGCCGCACATGTCCTTGCCGTCAAAAAACTGAAAAAAAGGCTCTGGTACAACCGCGACATCGCCGCTTTCTGTTCTTTGGGCAAGCAAGCCGTCCTGTTTTTGGATGCACTCATCGAAAACCATCAGCCCATACAAAAAAGCATCTGCCGGCTGCTGTGCCTCAAGGACCAGTATGGAAGCGCCTCACTGCTCTGGGCCATCGAAAAAGCGGCCAAACTCAAAGCCTTTGGCGCAGACTACGTCGAAAACATCCTCTACCAGGAAATGACGCCAACAACCCGGCATCTGCCGGTAACCCTCAAAGACGAAGCCCTGAACCGCATCCGCCTCACCGAGCCCTGCCTGGCCGAATACGACAGCCTCGCCCTGAAAAGGAGCCACCTCCATGACAGATGACATCACCCCTAAACTCAAAGCCCTCGGGCTGAAAAACTGCGCCGCCAATCTCGCCGCCATTATCGGAACAGCCACTGAAAAAAATCTGTCCTTCCCCGATACCCTGGAGCGCCTGCTCGACTTGGAACTTGAGCAAAGACGTCTGACACGAATCGCCACCAGATTCAAAGAATCCAGGCTCGATGAAAAAACCACCATCGACCGCTTCGACTTCGACTTCCATATCTCCCGGAAAAATCAAAAAACCAAAATCATAAACCTCATGGGGCTTTCATTCATAAAGGAAAAAAAGGATGTCATCCTGATCGGAAACCCAGGGGTGGG
>Ga0351847_1195_pt1 | contig 17458 bp, 17 predicted proteins | sample TotcelHFGM3001M5_FD_206800 | JGI IMG/M metagenome (GOLD analysis project Ga0351847, IMG submission 206800) | Enriched cells from coal bed in the Powder River Basin, Montana, United States - Total cells FGM rep1 HSBNCT.FGM.300.1.M5 ... | reverse complement strand
GCGGTGCAAAAGGTTGACGTATAGGACAAACTGCACAGCGGCCACAGACTCGTCAAAGCCCCCCTTGAGAATCTTGAACGCTTTGGCGTCATCATCCGACAACCATTTCCTCGCCCACGTTGCCGAAAGTTCCTCCATGCGCGCCAGCTTATCTGCGGACATAAAGAGGGAGCTGTTGACATACAGCGTGTTGCCCTTGTGATACGCCAGCTTCTTTCCCTCAACGATCTTGATGAGAACAGGGCCCGTTTCCCGGAGCAGGTCGTTCAGCGGTATATTTTTGGGAGCGGGCCCGCAAATCTCGGTAAAAACGCCCGCATACTGCTCGTCGCCGAACACGGACGGGGTCTTATCTTTCAATACGATTTCGATACTGCCAACGGAACGGTCCGGAAGGAGGAGGTCCTTCTTCTTCGGCGCTCCCTTGTATAGGACGTTTACCAAACAGAGGTCGTCCCCGACCATTTCAGAGCAAGTCACCGGCAGGTTGCTGAAAGCGGCGTGATCTTCTTTGATGCGCTGTTTGAGAACATCGGAAGGGAGCGCGATCCGCTCCCTGATGAACGCCAGAAGTTTCAGCGAATTACCGATATACGACGCATGCTCGAACCGGCGCGAATAGCCGTACAGCCGGTTGATCGCATCCAGCTCTTTCGCGCCCGTATAGAGGGCTTCCAGTTCCTTCTTCTCATCTTCTGTCATCGCTCCCCTGACGGACAGCTCATTGCGTGTTTCGTCATAGCCGTACCGCCCCTTGCGGCGTTCGATAAAATCGGCGAACCGCGCGCCGTCAGTCGGTTTTTTGATGTTCTCCGAGCTCGACTCGTAGAGGCCTATCGCGTCGTGCATCACCGCGGCATATAGCGCTTCATTCGCCCCGGCATACGAATCAAGGAAGCCGTCCAAACGGGTATCCACATAATGGTTCCATATATAGGCCATGCTCTCGGAGCCCGTCCACAAAACGATGTCCGCCAGGATCGATTCGGTGAGCAGGCCCGGGGAAAGCTTCGGGTTCTTTTCGAAGACCTCCTTGAGCTTTTCGTCGTACCAGAGCAGGGATTCATATTTATCCGATATATACCGCCGGTATTCATCTTCTTCGTTCGGGCTCAGCTCGATCACGTTACGCATCTTTTTTAGGACCTCGTCGGCCGCGCGTTCCATCTCCAGCCCCTGATTCTGGGCAACATAGGCGCTTATAAATTCGTGCAGTTTCTTGCTGTACATGCCCCTGACCGGCGTGCGCGCATCGGCAAGCCCGTCGCTGTGAAGCATCAGGCGGTCCCCCTTTTTCATCACCGATTTCACCCTTTGCGAAATGGCGCCGGTCTCTTCGATCAACCCGAGCGGAGGCCCTTCCACTCTCATTTTCTGGACAAGCCCCTTGCCGCTGATATGAAGCGCAGGATCTGCGCCGAGGCTGTAGCATTCCATTTTGCCGTCGTACGCGCCGATGCGGACCGCGTTGAAAGGAAGATATTCGAGCCCCTCTCCCTTGAACTCCCTGCGGCGCATAACAATGTCGTCGAGCTGATGGATGAATTCCTCATTGAGGAACCCTTGCTTCCTTTCTTCCCATTTCTTGAATATAAACGGGATAACCGCATCAAGAATCTTTGCGGCGGCCCATCCGTGTCCCGAGGCATCCATCTCAAAAAGGTAGATATCGCCATTGTCGTCTCTCAGGACGATCACCGCGTCGCCTCCCACGATGACGCCGTGATCCCTGAGCGCCTTCGCCTGCAGTCCCTCCGTATCAAGGAGCGGATCGAAAAAGAGGTCCAGTATATAATTAACCTCGAAAAAACCGTCCCGCGCAATCTGCTCGATCTCGGCCTTGTTGTGCCGGCTCAGCCATAGCGCGTTGAAAGGGGTGATCAGGGCATCCATTTCCCTGCCCGGCATATTGTTAACCGGTTTACCAGCAAACTTTTCAAACTCTTTCCTGAAAGACACCCCCATGTTCTCGACTATACCGCTCTTGTAGATATCATCCTCGAGACCAGCAATGCCTCTATAGACTGACCTGGCATTTTGGAGCAGAACATGTGCCCGAACGAGCGTGTCTACTGGTTCGGGACCGCTCAGGTCGAGGTATTCCTTATAGAGCTTCCCGATCGACTGAAACTCTCGCCGAACAATCTGCTTGGCGTCATGCAGTTTCGCAGCCGCCTCGCTTACCTTGGCCTCCCTTAAGAGGGACTCCGCTGTGCGCCTCAGTTCATATATCTTGTCTGTCGAAGAGATCGCAAGACTCGTATCCCCTGTGAGAACGGCGCGCCGCCCCTCTTCGGCCCTCATAGCGTCCTGCAGATCCTTGAAATAATCGGTGGTTCCCTCGGACCGGGGAGCAAGAGAATATCGGCCGGCGTCCCGCGAAAACTGCGCGGCGCCGACAGCGCCATTGAGAAAAAAGACCAGCGCCGTCGAAAGCGACACCGCTTTTGAAAACAGCCTGCATGTACATTTACCTGGAACCATACATTACACCCCTAGCAATCATTCGATCCGTCGGTTATTATACCGCACAAGATCGCGCCTGTCAACGGAGGGCCGGAAAAATAAGATTGACTTTGTGTTGAGATACACTAGTATAGGTGTGCATATGTATACCTATGCAACTGACGGACGGGCGGTGCAGACTATGAAAACGGCTCTCACAAAAAAACAGGGACAGGTGTTGCGTTTTATACGAAATTTTCTGGAAGATGCGGGATACCCCCCGACCGTCCGGGAAATCGCCGGTCATTTTAGACTTGCCGGCACGCAGGGAGTCCAAAAACACCTTGCCGCCCTGAACAGGAAGGGCTACCTCACGCGGACTGAAAAAAAGTCCCGTTCGCTCAGGCTGATCGAAAAAACTGCCGGCATTCCGGGCATCCCCATAATCGGCACCGCCGCGGCGGGAATGCCCGTCCTCGCCGACGAAAACATCGAAGGGGCCCTCTCGCTCGATTTCGCGAAACAGAACAAGAATTTTTTCTGCATCAGGGTCAGGGGTGAGAGCATGATCGACATCCACATCGCCGACGGCGATCTGGTCCTCGTCAAAGCCCAGCCCGACGCGCACAACAACGATATTGTCGTGGCGATGGTCAACGGCGAAGTCACCGTAAAAAGATTTTTCAAAGAAGACGGCACCATCACGCTGAAACCAGAAAACCACACGATGCAGCCGATCGTCATCAGAGACGGAGATTTCAAGATCATCGGCAAAGTGATCATGGTCATACGGCAGAACATATAGCGCGCTCAGCACCGCGCATCGCGTTGTATGTTGCATAAGGGACCGGAACGCGCGTTCGCTGTACCATAAAAAACATGGAAACAAAAATAGAAGAAATGATAAAAGTCGGCGCCGTATTCGGCGGCGGCAAGAAGCTCAGGCCGGTGTGGTTTTTTTGGTCAGAGAAAAAATATCCGGTCGACGAGATCACCTTCAACTGGCAGAGCCGGCGCGGCAGGACCGTCATCCAGCACTTCGCCGCCCGGAGCGGTTTCGACCTGTACGAACTTTCGTACGACACAGAATCGCTGGTGTGGACGCTGTCAGCAGTGCAAACACCGGAGTAAGAAGGTCAAGCGCATACATCTATGCCCACCATAATGCACGTCGACATGAACGCCTTTTTCGCCTCGGTCGAGCAGGCGGCCGATCCCCGCCTCCGCGGGAAACCGGTCGCGGTCAGCGGCCCGAACAAGCGCACCGTCATCGTCACCGCTTCGTACGAGGCGCGTAAATTCGGCGTCAGGACCGGGATGGTCTCCTCGGAAGCAAAACAGGTGTGCCCAAACGTCATCATCATCCCGGGCGACAACCGCAAATATACCGCCGCGTCGACGCGGATCGTTACTATCGTCAGGGAGTACGCGCCGCTTCTGGAAGTCTTTTCGATAGACGAGCTCTTTGCCGACATCTCACGCTGCCGCCCTTTCTCTCAGCCGACTCCCTTCGAGAGGGAGGGAATGGCGAGGGAATTTGCCGCGCAAATAAAATCGCGGATCAAAAAAGAACTCCAGCTCACCTGCTCGATCGGCATCGCCCCCAACAAGCTGCTTGCAAAACTCGCCAGCGACATCCAGAAGCCGGACGGCCTCGTGATCATCGCGCCGGATGACGTTGAGCAGACCATGGAACACCTCCCCGTCGAAGAACTCTGCGGGATCGGTTCTCGCACAAAGGAACGCTTGCGCGCGCTCGGCATCACCACCTGCGGAGAACTGGGCCGCGCGCCCGTATCGATGCTCCGGAGACGGTTCGGGATCATCGGGGAAAAACTCCGTCTGATGGGGCGCGGCATCGACCGCTCACCTGTCGTCCCCGCTGAAGAGGCCCCGCCGGCAAAAAGCGTCGGCCATTCTATGACGCTCGAAAACGACATCACTTCCCCGGAAGCGGTAAAAAAATGCATCCTTCAGCTCACGGAAATGGTCGGTCAGCGGATGCGGAAAGACGGTTTGTCCGGGCGGACGGTGACGCTCATCGTACGATATGCGGATTTTTTCACCTTCAGCAGGAGACACACGATCGGGAATCCTGTCAGGGATTCGGAAAAGATCTATCAGACCGCATTAAAGATCCTTGCGACGGTCAGACTGGCAAAACCGGTGCGCCTTCTGGGGATCATCGTTTCGGGCCTCGTCGAGACACCGCAGCAGGACCTCCTCTTCGCGGATGATGCGGCCTCACAGCGCCTCACTGAAGCCGTCGATACCGTAAACTGCCGCTACGGGAACTTCACTCTGACGCGGGCGCTGCTGCTCGAACGCTCACGACACAAAAACGTCATTTCCCCCGCCTGGCGCCCGGACAGAGTTCATCGCGTCGATTTCTAACCCGGATAACTGCGCCGCGCCGGCGGAAACGTTTATTTTGCACATTATAGAACGGCGCGGTACCCGCAAAGCGGTTTCTGCCCGGGACACTTGATTTTTTCGAAAAATCAGGTATAATGCAGTCAGCTATGAGACGCGTATATACCATACTGTTCTTATGCGTATGCATCGTGTGTTCTGCAGGCCGGACAACGCGCGCAGAACACGCGCTTGCGCCGCCCTCGTCGTTTGCAGGCGACAAAAAAGAACTGTCAAAAAACCTGCTCAAACAACGGGTCGAAGACATCTTTACGCAATTTAACGCGGGTCCCGCGCAGGCCGCGCTCATTGTCAGCAGGATCAAAACATACGGGGTGCTCCGCTCGGCGAACGCGCTTCCTGAGGCGTTGGAGACCCGGCTCCACGGCGATCCGCAGCTCAGAGAGGTCATCCTGCGTCTGCGACCGGGAATCGTGATACGGACAGGATCGGCACAGGAAACAACCGGACTGATTGACGGCATCCACGCGCTGAGGTACGCATCTCCATCAGACCTCAAGACGCTCCTGATAAACGAAAACAACTTTTTTGTCTACAACGAGGAACTACTGCGCGCCTATCTCAGCGATGCAGGCATTCCCGCTCCCGTGCCGCCCCGGGCTTTTCGGGAATTCATAAAAAACTGGTTGGCCGGACTCGGGCCCGCGCACGCCCCGGCACCGTCTGCCCTTGCCTATCCGGCCCCCGCGGGATCGACGATCTTATGGGACATCCTTTCGTCCTCGCCGCTGACAATACGGCATTGGGAACCCCCGAACAGGTTCAAACAGATCGTCATCCCCACGCATAACCGTCCCGGATCCCTGCGCAAATCGATCAGCGCCTTGATTGACAATCTCACCAGGTGGGACCACCGCGACGTCGAGATCATGGTCATCGACAACTCTTCGGAACCGGCAAACCAGACTGCCAATCAGAAGCTGATCGGCGAGCTTCGCGGTCAGGGCGTCGCGATCCGTTATTTCGGACCGGACGCGTATACGCGCTTCATCGCGTTCGCCGCGGACAGCATCATTGATTATGTGCGCACCACGCCAGGACGCAGCACCGCAACCTTCCTGGGCATACAATTCGACCCGGGCGTAGCGAGCGCGCGGGAAACCATGATAAAAACATTGAAAACAAAAGTGTATCCGTTCAATATCGGCGGGATACGAAACCTCATCCTCACGCTTATGGTCGGCGAACGCTTTATCATGGCCGATGACGATGCGCTCCCCGTCGCGCGTTTCGTCCCGCAGAACAGGATCCCCTTCGAATGGAAAGAAGAAGGCAGACAAACACACCTGTACAGCGCCGGACACGCAAAACAACTGTACCGAGAGGTGCCGATCGATATCATCGGCGCGGTCAACCGGAACATGAAAGACGACGATTATTTCTGCAACTTTAAACCGCTCTACGACGAGGACTGGTCCGCCTCGAGCATTGCGAAGGCGTTCCTGAAAAACGCTTTTGATAAAGAGACTTTTCAGTCGCTCACCAAGGGTGAATTACCGCAAAAAGGGCTTGCGCTCAGCCCTGATTTTCGGCAGGGCTCGACGGCCGACACCCCGTTGACCACCACATTCCTCGGCGTCGACAACACGACGCTTCCGGTCCTGCCGTTTCCCGCCGAATGGCTCGAAGACCAGTTTTTGGGCTTTTTCAGGGAAGCCGCCTACCAGCGCGGCGGCGTCACCCTGTCCGGCCTCGGCGCGGTACACGAACGCAGCATAGAATCGCCGCGGAATCACGCGCGGAGCCTCTTCTACGAAATGATCAATAAGGTTCTGTTCCACATCAACTCGAAGATATACGAAACGCTCCTGACCCAGCCGCTCTACCGGGGAATATCCGGAGCAGCTGAGTCACGTCGAAGATTGCTGCTGCAAGGATTCGCAAACACCTATTCCTCGCTCATTCTTACCGTGGACAAACTGCGCAGCTTTCACTACCTCGGCGACTTGGTCGACAAATACATGTGCGCGGACATCATGCTCCTTCAGATGCGCGCGCTTAACAACACGGATATGTTTCTGGATCTTGGCGACATAGACGACGCCCGCGCCTCTTTCGAATTCGCGCGGCAGTTAACCGCGCACTTCCATCTGCGGGAGGACGAACGCGAGCCGCTGCCCTACAACTACATGAAAACACTCGTCGACACCATCATCAAGGCCGAAATAGCGCCGCGGCTCGAATCAGCCGCCGAATCGATCGCCTATGGCAATCTCGGCATCGCGGCCCTTGCCGCTCAGCCGGGCATCTACGCCCGGTTTACCGGCGTCAATGACGCGCTCCCGGCCGCCGCGGCTCCGCAGCTCTCACGAGTGCCCGCAGGGGACGCCGCCGCAGACCTGGCATTTGAAACATATATCAAAGGATACAACATCCTCAAAAGACAGGAACAGCTCAATACCGGCGCGCCCAGACTTGACATCCCGTCCCCTTCAACGTTTGACTCGGCTGCATGATCCCTGACATCCTCCGGCGTTGCCCTGTATGCAACCCTCTGGGGAGTAACCCTTCAGAAGGGCAACATGTCTACAGCCAGGCAGGGAATGTCCCTGCCTGCCACCCGTGGTTGAATGGTTACTCGGGGGATGCAAAAGAGCTTGCCTCCTTCACCGCATACCGATATAATACCCCCAACACGCAACACAGAGGACGTATGATCATCCGCAAAGTGACAAAAGAAGACACGCCGAAAGTCATCAAGCTCATCACGGCCATCCTCCAACAGGAATTCGGCAAAGAGGCAAAGGCCTATCCTCAGCTCGACCTGTATACAATCGAACATGCATACGGGGGTGAGCGCGACGCGTTTTTCGTCGCCGAAAAAGACGGGCAAATCGTCGGCACCGCGGCAATCAAAGAGGATGACAAGAACACGGCGCTCCTGCGGCGCGTCTTCGTTGATCCAAAACACCGGAGAAAAGGGTACGGCAGAAACCTCGTCAACAAGGCGGTCGATTTCTGCAAAAAACACGGCTACAGGAACATCTTTTTCAGGGGAACGAACCGGATGGAAACCGCCTTACAGCTCTGCATGAACATGGGATTTACCGAAAAGGAACGGATCGACGTCGAGGATTTTCAGATCATCACGTGCAACCTCAACCTGCACAACCATAACCACAACAACCACTCTCACAAACACGCCTGAGCGCGGTCTTACAGCTCGAGGAAGTTCTTAAGCAGCTTCTTCCCTTCTTTCGTCAGTATCGATTCCGGATGGAACTGCACCCCCCAGACGGGAAATCTCCTGTGCCTGAGCCCCATGATCTCTTTCTCCTTCGTCTCGGCGGTGATCTCCAGGACATCGGGAAGGTCTGATCTGCGGACAATGAGCGAATGGTAGCGGGTCGCGTCAAAGGGGTTTTGCAGCCCCTTGAAGATCTCTTTATCGTTGTGATAGATGAGCGACGTCTTGCCGTGCATCAGCCGGTCGGCCCGGACAACTGTGCCTCCGTATACTTCTCCGAGGCACTGATGACCGAGGCAAACGCCGAGGACCGGCGTCTTCTCGCCGAACTCCCGTATCACCTGTTTCGATATCCCGGCCTCTTTCGGCGTGCACGGTCCCGGCGAGATGACGATCTTTTCCGGCTTGAGCCGCCGGATCTCATCTGTCGTGATTTTATCATTCCGATAGACCGACAGACGCGCGCCTAACTCTCCGAGGTACTGGACGAGGTTATAGGTGAACGAATCGTAGTTGTCGATAATAATGATCATTTCTTTCTCCGCAAAAATGGGAAAATGGGGACCCCATTATTAAACATTACCAAACGTCTCGGCGATCTGTATCGCCTTGAGCATCGCACCGGCCTTGCTCATCGTCTCCTGGTATTCTTTGGCGGGAACGGAATCGGCGACGATGCCTGCGCCGGCCTGGATATACGCCTTCTTTCCTTTGACCACGATCGTCCTGATAGTAATGCAGGAATCGAGGTTCCCCGAAAAACCGAAATAGAGGATCGACCCAGCGTAGGGCCCCCTTTTCGTCGGCTCAAGTTCTTCGATGATCTCCATCGCCCGGACCTTTGGCGCGCCGCTCACAGTGCCCGCCGGAAAGGTAGAACGCAGGACATCGTACTGGTCTTTCCCTTCTGAAAGTTTCCCCTCAACGTTCGACACGATGTGCATGACGTGCGAATACCGTTCAACCACCATCAGGTCGGTGACCTGCACGCTCCCCTTATCGCAAACACGGCCGATGTCGTTGCGGCCGAGGTCGACCAGCATGATGTGTTCGGCCCGCTCCTTGGGATCTTCCAACAGTTTTTTCTCGAGCGCCGCGTCTTCTTCAGGCGTCACACCCCTTTTCGCGGTTCCCGCGATCGGCCTGACCGTCACCACGTCATTTTCGCACCTGACAAGGATCTCGGGCGAAGCGCCGACAACGTCAAAGCCGTCAAAACGCAAGAAATACATGTACGGCGACGGATTTACCGAACGCAGTGCGCGGTAGATATCGAACGACGAACTGCGGATGTCCGTCTCGAGCCGCTGTGAAAGAACGACCTGGATGATATCGCCTGCGCGGATATACTCTTTGCCCTTCTTCACCATCCCCTCGAACGCCGCCTGGCTCATGTTTGAGCGGACCTTGAGCGGTGCGCCGTCCTGAACCCGTTCGACGATCGGTATCGGTATCGGCTTGGATAACCTTTTCGAGAGGAGGTCGATTTTTTTGACCGCCTCCTGATAGGCCTTCCCGGCATCCTTCCCGTCGGGCACGTATGCATTTGCCGTTATTTTGATCGTATGATTGACATGGTCGAATATGAGGATCGTATCGCTGACCATGAAACAGCTGTCGGGCAAACCGACCTTATCCTTCTTCTGGACCTCAACATCCTCAAAATACCGCACCATGTCGTAGCCGACATAACCGACGGCGCCGCCGAAGAAACGCGGCAGCGTCCCGTCCTCGACGACCCGGTACTTCTGCATAATCTTCTTCAGTTCCTCGAGCGGGTCCTTCTCAGCATTGAAACAGGTCTTCTTCCCGCCGTCTATGATCTCCACCTGGTCTGCCACGCTCTTGAAGATAATCCGCGGTTCCACGCCGATGAACGAGAACCGGGCGATCCGCTCTCCCCCTTCGACGCTCTCCAGCAGGAACGCGTAACGTGAATCCTTCAGCTTGAGGAAAGCGGATACCGGCGTCTCCATGTCGGCCAGGATCTCTTTATAGACCGGGATGAGGTTCCCCTTTTTCGCCAATTTCTTGAATGTCGTTATATCCGGATAAAACATGGTCATCTCTCTAGCTGTCATTGCGAGGAGTCCGCCTTTGGGGAACGACGAAGCAATCTCAAAGCAATCGCTACACGTTGAGATTGCTTCGACTGCCTCAGGCAGTCTCGCAATGACGTGTTTCAATATACCTTTTTAGGATCAAACACCTTTTTGCCGGCTATTATGAATTCGCCTTTGTCATTTAATTTCTTAAAAAAACAGGAGCGGTACCCCTCGTGGCAGGCTCCGCCCTTCTGGCTGACCGTGATCAGTACCGTATCGTTATCGCAGTCAAAATAAACGCCCTTCACCGTTTGAATATGCCCGGACGATTCGCCCTTAAGCCAGTATTTCTGCCGCGAGCGCGACCAGAAATAGGTCTTCTTCGTCTCCAGCGTCCTTTTGAGCGCCTCTTCGTTCATGTAGGCGACCATCAGGACCTCTTTCGTCCGGTAATCCTGGATGATCGCGGGCATCAGACCGTGTTCGTCGTATTTCAGTTTTTCGGGTATCTTCATAACCGCACCTGCACTCCTTTCGATTGTAAATATTCCTTCGTTTGCTTTATGGTGTACTGCCCGTAATGAAATATCGACGCCGCCAATACCGCGTCCGCCTTGCCGTGTTCGAGAACATCCCACAGGTGCTCCAACGTCCCCGCTCCTCCGGACGCGATCACCGGTATCCGCACGCTTTCAGAAATGGCGCGGGTCAGTTCGATATCATACCCCGACAATGTCCCATCCTTGTCCATGCTCGTTAAAAGTATTTCTCCCGCACCCCGCTTCTCCACGTCGCGCGCCCACTGCAGCGCGTCGATCCCCGTCGGCGTTCTGCCGCCGTGGGTAAAAACTTCCCAGCCCTGCGTATTGCAGGAAACTTTACGCTTCGCGTCGATCGCAACAACGATGCACTGTGATCCAAAGCGCTGAGCCCCCCGGCTCACCAGCTCCGGATCGTTGACCGCGGCGGTATTCATCGACACCTTGTCCGCGCCGCAACTCAACAGTTCTTTGATATCATCGGCCGTCCGGACACCGCCGCCGACCGTCACCGGCATGAAGGCGCGTTCGGCCGTCCGCTTTACCACATCGAGAATGATCCCGCGTTTTTCATGCGACGCGGTGATGTCCAGAAAGACAAGCTCATCGGCCCCTTCCTTGTCGTAGAACTCGGCAATCTCGACGGGATCGCCCGCGTCGCGCAGGTTCAGGAACTTCGTCCCCTTCACCACGCGGCCGTCCTTGACGTCGAGACAGGGTATTATTCTTTTTGCGAGCATAACCGTATCGCTTCCTTCAGGTCGATCCGCTCTTCGTAGAGCGCCTTGCCGGCAATCGCGCCGGAGAGGCCGATAGCCATCAGATCGACCAGGTCCTTCAGCGACGAAACGCCGCCGGACCCGATGATGTTGATCTTCACCGTCTTCTTCAGCTGTTTGTAGAACTCGATATTCGGACGCGTCAGCGCGCCGTCGCGCGCGATGTCGGTGCAGATGATGTTCCTGACGCCGATGAACTCGACGTTGCGCGCAAGGTTCAGGGCGCTCTTATCGCCCTTTTCCGTCCACCCCTTGGAATAGACGATGCCGTCCTTTGAGTCGATCCCGACAACAATCTTCTCTTTGTGCCTCACGACGCATTTCTTGAGGAATGTGAAATCCTCGAGCGCCTTGGTCCCAAGGACGACGCGGTCAACGCCGAGATCGAGCATCTTTTGGATGGCGGCCTCGTCGCGCAGTCCGCCGCCGAACTCGATCCGCGCCGAAACATTTTCCACGATCGCCCGGACCGACTCGATGTTCTTGAGCTCGCCCGTTAGCGCGCCGTCAAGATCGACCACATGGATCAGCTTCGCGCCGGCCGCTTCCCATTTTTTCGCGACGGCGACGGGATCGGACGAATACTCCTTCACGTTGTCGAATTTTCCCTGAAAGAGCCGGACGCACTTGCCGTCCTTTAAATCAATAGCAGGAATAATGATCATAGCACTCACTGTGTTATGCCGAAAAAAACCGTTATCCTCAACAACGCCCAACCGCATATGCGTTGGCCCCTGCGGCCCCGGTCCGCCCTTTTCGCTTTAGCTATGCGTTCCAAAGCCCGACCCGCCAATCGCGGACAACAGCACACCCTTACAACCGGCAAAAATTTCTTAAGATTTTCAGGCCGTTTTCCTGGCTTTTCTCCGGGTGGAACTGCGTCGCGTAGATATTGTCCTTCCACACCATTGACACAAAATCGTTTCCATAATCGGTCGTACAGGCGGCGATCGCGGTATCACGCGGCGCCACATAATACGAGTGCACGAAATAGAGATAGGTGCCGTCGGCGATATCTTTCAAAATCGGACACGCCTTATTCCTGATCCGTATCTGGTTCCACCCCATGTGCGGAATCTTGAAGTCGCCCGCGAACTTTTCAACCGCCCCCTTGAAAACGCCGAACCCCCTGACGCCCGGGTTTTCCTGGCTCGATTCGAAAAGGAGCTGGAGGCCGAGACAGATCCCGAGAAACGGTTTTCCGCTCCGGATGCTCTCCAGGATAGGCGCGGTCAGCCCTCGCTTCTCCAGCTCGGCCATCGCGTCGCCGAACGCGCCGACGCCCGGAAAGATCACCTTTTTCGCCCGCGCCACCTCGCGCGGATCCGATGTGACGGCCGCGGGAAAGCCGACATGTTCGACGGCCTTCTGGACGCTCCGCAAATTTCCCATCCCGTAATCGATGATCGCTATCATTCTTTAACTTCTCTGATTTATTTAAACAGCACTTTATCTATTAAATCCGAAATTCGAAACCCTAAATCCCAAACAAATCCGAAATTCAAAATCCTAAACCCCAACCCCTGTAACCGTTTCGAAATTGGAATTTAGGATTTCGAGCTTGTTTCGGATTTCGAGTTTAGAATTTAGGGTTTTTATCAAAACAACACGAGAGCTATAAGACTCCCTTTGTTGATGGAATTCCCTTTTCTCTCTTATCTATCGCGACCGCCATCTCAACCGCCTTCGCGAACCCCTTGAATACGGCCTCGAAGATGTGGTGCACATTTTTCCCCGCAACGAGCTTGATGTGCAGGGTCACCCCCGCATTGACCGCAAAAGCGTAAAAGAACTCTTCGATAAGCTGCGGGTCAAAATTAATGATCTTCTTCTTCCCGTATTCGACATCATAGACGAGGTACGGCCTGCCCGATATATCCAGGGCTATCTGCGCGAGCGCCTCGTCCATCGGCAGAAGGCTCAGCCCGTAGCGTTTGATCCCCGCCTTGTCCCCAAGGGCGTTTTTCAACGTCGTCCCCAGTGCAATCCCAAGGTCTTCGACCGTGTGATGGTAATCGACGCCGAGGTCTCCCTTGGCCTTTAAATCGAGATCGATCTTGCCGTGACGCGCAAAAAGCTGGAGCATGTGGTCCATGAACTCGATCCCGGTCGACACGGAGCTTTTCCCCGTCCCGTCAAGGTTGAGTGTTACCGCGATCTGCGTTTCTTTCGTGTTGCGTTTCAGCTGGGCTGTCCTTTTCACTATTTTTTACCTTTCTCAAAACGGATCCTGACCGACCTGCCGTGCGCGTCGAGCCCCTCGATCTCCGCGAACTTCAGCAGATTCGGCATCGAATTCTTCAGTGCGGATTTCGAATATTTCACAAAATTCACCTTCTTCATGAAATCGTCCAGCGACAAGCCGGAAAACGCCCGGGCGCTCCCCCCCGTCGGCAGAACATGGCTCGGGCCGGCGGTAAAGTCAGCCAACGCCACCGGCGAATAGTCCCCCACGAGAACTGTCCCGGCGTTGCGGATCTTCTCAAGGGCCGCTTTCTCCCTTTCGACGAATACTTCAAGATGTTCCGGCGCAAATCGGTTCACCACCTCGGCGCCCTGGTCCATATTTTCGACGATGACAATAAAGGTGTTTTTCATCAGGGCGTCTTCGGCTATCTCCCGGCGGGACAACCAGCGCACCTGCACGATAATTTCCTTTTTCACCTTCTGCGCGAGCTCGTACGAATTCGTCACCAGCAGGCACCGCGCGTTCTCGTCATGTTCGGCCTGCGACAATATATCGCTCGCGATAAACGCCGGGTCCGCCGCTGCGTCCGCGAGGACCGCGATCTCGCTGGGCCCGGCGACCATATCGATCCCGACATGCCCGAACACCTGCCTTTTCGCGCTTGCCACGTAGATATTTCCCGGGCCGACGATCTTATCGACCCGCGGTATAGACGCCGTGCCGAACGCAAGAGCGGCGATAGCCTGCGCCCCGCCGGCTTTATAAATGTGTTTCGCTCCGAGAAAATAAGCCGCGGACAGGATAAAGGGGTTCACCTTCCGTTCGATATTCGGCGGCGTTACGATGACGATATGTTTCACGCCGGCGACCTGGGCCGGGACCACCGTCATAAGCAGGGTCGATACCAGCGGGGCCGTCCCCCCGGGGATGTAGATGCCGACCTTTTCTATCGGGTAGTAACATGCTTTGAGGGATTTGCCCCCCTGCGGCTTCCCGGCGTAATTCCCCCTTCTCTGATCGGCATAAAAACGCGCGATATTCTCTTTCGCCTCTTTAAAGGCATCCTTAAATTCCTTCGTCACGCACGCAAGCGCTTCGATAAATTCGACTTCATCGACCTTGATCTCCTCGGGCGTCAGAGAAACCCGGTCAAATCTCCGCGTATAATCCAGGACGGCCTTATCCCCGCCGAATCTGACATTTTCGATGATGTCTCTGACGTTTGCGTCGATATCGGAGCCTACATCAGCGGCATTGATAAACGAGGCAAGTTTTTCCCTGCCCTTCTCTTCACTATACCTTAATATTTCCATAGACGTATTTTATACCATCTTCACGAGGACAAAACAACACAAAAAAAGAGACCCGGCCTAGAAAGCCGGATTGATATACTGGCCTCTTTCGGAATCGGTCTTGATCGTTTCACAGGAAGACAGCGAGAGCGCCGCAGCGACAAGACACACCTGCAGGAACAGATACAGCACCAGTTTTTTCATGCACGTTTCCTCCTCTCCCTTTTGTATATACTCATCAATGCCGTTGACGCTGAGTGAAAAACTCACTTGAGGAAAAGCATCAAAAAGAACGGAATGGTGACCGCGCTGGCCAGGGTAGTCACAAAAACGCTTTTCGCGGCCAACGGAGTATCGCCGCCGTACTGTTTGGTAAACAGCGGGGTGCTCGACGCGACCGGCATGACGGCGACAATGACCGCGATATTGCGGTAGATATCGGGCAGATGGAACATCTTGAGCAGCAATATGACGATCAGGGGAACGGCCGCCAGGCGGCATACCGTTAACCAGACCATATTTTTTTCAAAAAGGCCTTGTTTGAACTCAATTTCCGCCAGCGTCGAACCGATAACGAGCATGATAAGGGGGATCGCTCCCCTTCCGAGCGTGTCGCATATCTCCACGAACAGCTTCGGCACCAGAGATTCCAACCCCAGGAACGGAATGCACAAACTGATGACGAGTGAGACAAACGGGACGTTAAAAAGCGGTTTAATGCTTTTTAAAGAGAAATCGCCCCCGGCCAGGAGCCATACGCCGAACGTCCAGAAGACCAGGTGGCAGCCGAGATTGTGCAGGAACAGCAGCGCCACGCCGCTTTCGCCAAAAAGCATGAATACTATCGGCAGGGTCAGGTACCCGTAGTTGTTGATCGTCAACAGATATATGACCGTATTCTTGCTCTGTTTTTCCCGCACCTTGAGAACCTTCACGAGTATCCAGCCGATGCACGCCCCGGCGCCGAAGGTCAGGATCCCTAAAAGCGGCAGTGCATATCCCGCAAGGATCGCATCCCTGCTGAACTGGGTCACGATCGATGAAAATATCAGCGCGGGCATCATGACGTTGATCACGACCGTGCTCAGGCTCTGGAGCGCCTCGCGTGAAACAACGCGGCGTTTATCCAGGATGAAGCCGACGCCGATGAGGGAAAAAATGATAACGATGCGGGAAAGAATGTTATACAGCATCCGACCCTTCTTATCTCGTTGACTTTTTACGAAAAAATATTTAACCTATTTTTATGTTTATTTTCTTACGGCTCGTTCTCGCACATGTTATTGCCGATTTCCCCCTGCAGACCGACGAAATCTATCGGCTGAAGGTCAAGGGGCATCCCGGTCAGCTGCTTCACGCCTTCGTCGTCTTTGTTGTGTCCGCGCTGTTCGTGGCGCCGTTCCTGACCATGCCCGCGATGTGGGGATTGCTCGTCTTTATCGCAGTGTGTCATTATAGCATCGATATCGCGAAATTGATATGGAATGATCGCATTCAGGACCGATGGGCCTTTCCCGGGTTCATCGCCGATCAGGTCCTTCATGTCTCGACGGCACTGCCCTGTTTCTTCGTCGCCGGCCTGAAGCACAAAAACGGCCATATCGCGCAGCCGGCCGCCTGGGGGTTGTTTTACAACGACAACACGTTTATCATATATTCGATCTTTTTTGTCATCGCCGTCTTTTCGTCAACCTATATCATCGAGAGCTTCAAGGTATCATACATGCCGGGGTTCCTGTACAAGAATCCTCCCCGCTCCCTGATCTATTATACGTTGCTCGAGCGGTTCATTATTTTCACCGCCGCGTATCTGTCAGGCGTCTTTTTGATTTTCATACCGGCGATAGCCGCCCTGCGAAAACCGCTGGCGGCCATGCTGTTCAAGCGGGAGGAAGACTCAAAAAGGATATTTCTGTCCGCGTTTGATGCGGGCATGAATATAATCGTCGCGATGTCCTGCGGCGTCGTCCTGCAGTTTATTATCTGAAAGCGGCTCGCGCGGCAGGGCGGGTAAGAAACTGCTTTTTGCCGAATGTTTACAGACACGGGAAAACATGCTAGCATAATCGGCGGGAGGTTCCATGTTACTGACAATACTCAAATCCAAGATACACCGTGCGATCGTAACCGACGCCAACGTCGATTATGAAGGAAGCATCACCATAGACGAAGAGCTGATGGAAAAAGCGGGCATGCTCCCGTACGAAAAGGTGCTGATCGCGAATCTGAGAAACGGCGAACGGTTCGAAACCTACACCATTAAAGGCAAAAGGGGATCAAAAACGATCTGCCTGAACGGCGCAACCGCGCATCTCGGCAAGGCGGGAGACCCCGTCATCATCTTTTCCTTTGTGCACCTGACCGAAGAAGAAGCGAAAGTGTTCAAGCCGACGATCATCCGGATGGACAAGCATAACAACGTCATATAGGACGGCTGAAGGGATGTTTTTCCCGCCGAGCCCCCGGCCGCTCAACCCGCCGCCCCGTTATTCGATGATAAATTCATAGGGCGACATCGGCACATTCACTTTCAGGTCCTCAAAGTAGGCG
>Ga0351847_1132_pt2 | contig 20009 bp, 19 predicted proteins | sample TotcelHFGM3001M5_FD_206800 | JGI IMG/M metagenome (GOLD analysis project Ga0351847, IMG submission 206800) | Enriched cells from coal bed in the Powder River Basin, Montana, United States - Total cells FGM rep1 HSBNCT.FGM.300.1.M5 ... | reverse complement strand
CCGGACAGATCTCGTCGCACGGGACAACATCCCTGAGGTTCGACAACCCGGTCGCGTATCCTCCCAGGATAATCTTCATGTCAGGATAATGCGCGCGGATATACTCGGTCATCCGCTGCGCCTTGTAGATATTCATCAGAATGAACGATATGCCGACGTGGGTGTACCCTTTTTTCAGCTCTTCGGTGAAATCCTTCCAGCGGGGAAAATCGAGGACGGTCGCCGGAACCGATATATTCTCGGCGATGAAATACAGGGGAAACGTCATATAACTGGTACGGGGGGAATGGATCCCCTGCTCGCGGGTGACCTGGTTATTCATGAGCTCCATCTGCATGCCGAGTGCCTCGGCGTATTCGTCTTTCACGCCGTAGGGCCCAAAGACCGTCGTCAGGAGCAGTTTTTGCTGTGTTTTCTTGATGCCGGGATGAATAATAACCATCTTTTTTCCTTTCTTCTACTTTCTTCTCATTTCAAACGACCATTAATAGTATCATTGCGCGGGTTATTTGTATATCAAATATACGGGCACGGGGTCAACGCGGATCTTCCCGCATACGGCTGAGGCGGAAGTAAAGGAGGAGAAGGACCACGGAAAGAAGAATGGTTGCCAGCAGGAGCAGTTCCACCAGCACCGGTGTCATAACGCCCCCGAGAGGCAGATCCATCGCTGCTCCCCCCGCCGGAAGGACCTGCCATTGTCTCAGACGGAAAATAATGTCCCGCACGAACATATAGTTGACCGGCAGGCGGACCAGCGCCATACAGATGCCGACCCAGGTGATCAACGGAGGAAACGGCCTGAATTCGCTCATCTTAAATGACGCGTACACAAGGACGATGAACAAAAATGTCACAACATACAGGACATACAGGCCGACATCGGTCACTATCGCCGTCACCGTAAACGTCTTGAGCGCGATCATCACGCAGTAGACGAATACCCATACCGTATGCACCCTCACAAACACCGCACAGATGACGAGAGGCAGGATGAGATCAAGCATGTCTGTTCCTCCGGATTTCTCTGCAGTATAGCAACATGTATTCGGCCGTCAACCAGGCCGGCGGTACAACGGCCGGCGCGCCTTTTGCGTACCGCTGTGTCAGAATTCGCCGATGAACCCTATCTCGGGGGTCAGGTCATGTCCCAGCCCGCGCTTCACGGTCGTCTGCGCGAGTTCGATCAGCGCGCGGACGTCGGCCGCGGCCGCGCCCCCCAGATTGACGATGATGTTAGCGTGCTTGTAAAAAATCTGCGCGCCGCCCACGACCCGCCCTTTGAGCCCGCACTGATCGATCAGACGGCCGGCGCCGGCGCCTTCGATCTTTCTAAAGATAGAACCGGCGCTGGGGTAGAGCCACAGGTCGGGATGGTGGTCGTCGCGCCACTTGAGGTTTTCGCTGATAACGTATTGGAGTTCCTCTCTCGGGCGCGGTTCGAGGCGGAACGTGACATCCAGAACAACATCGCGGCGGTCGTGGAGGACGCTGTGGTCGTAACTGAATTGGAAATAGTCCCGGTCCACGGCACGGACCTCTCCTCCTTCCGCGAGGACCGTCGCCCCTTCCACCGTTTCAGCGATAAACATGGTCCGCTCGCGTCCCGGCGGCGGCGCGAGAAAATGGAGGTTCTGCCAGACGGCGCCCCCGACCGTGCCGGGGATACCGGCAAAATGATGCAGGCCGCCCAAACCGCGCGATACCGTTGCCTGGATCAGATCGTGATGGATACGGACGCCCGATTCCGCCTTGACGCGCGTTTCATCAAGAAATAATATCCTTTTCACCTCATTCTTGATCACCAGGCCGCGAAAGCCGCGGTCGCCGACCAGGATATTCGCCCCCGCCCCCAGGAGAAAATACGGGACCTCCATTTCTCGGGCAATTCGGACGGCCAGGACCAGCTCCCCGGCAGAACGCGCCCGGTAGAACAGATCAGCCGGGCCCCCTATCTTGAACGTGGTATGCGGCGCCAGCGGCACATCGCGCTCAACCCGGTCTTGCCCAAGACGCGCGGCGATCTCTTCCAAACTCTTTTCCGGAACAAACGATCTCATCATCATGCCCTTCCTTTTAGGATGTGGTCCCGCAGGACCGCTCATGCACCCGCTGTTGTCACATCGGATGACAACCGGGTTGTATCCCCCGTTTTTCATAATAGCGCTGATGATGCTCCTCGGCGCGGTAGAATGCCGGGGCAGGAACGATCTCGGTCACGACCGGCCTGTTATACATCCCGCTTTTCTCGAGCTTCCATTTCGCGACCTGCGCCGCCTTCTCCTGCTCGGGCGAAAAACAGAAGACGACCGAGCGATACTGCGTCCCCACATCGGGCCCCTGCCGGTTAAGCGCCGTGGGATCGTGCAGGGAAAAGAAGACGTTCAGGAGTTTTTCGTATGATATTTTTTGCGGATCGTATTCGACCAGCACCGTTTCGGCGTGGCCGGTCGTACCGGAGCAGACAGCTTCATAGGTCGGATTGCGAGCGGTGCCGCCCATGTATCCGACAGCCGCCTCAGCAACCCCGGGCAGCTGCCGAAACGCCGCTTCGACGCCCCAGAAACAGCCGGCGCCGAACGCCGCTTTTTCGGTTTTCGCTTTTCGGACACGCTTCACCTGCTGATCCGGCCGGCGAAACAGCGCGAGATACGCGCCGTATCCCTCCTTTTGCAGGTCCGCGGCCGGGACAAACCGGAGCGCGGCTGAATTGATGCAATAGCGCAGGCCGGCCGGCGCGGGGCCGTCCGCAAAGACATGCCCCAAGTGCGCATCGCTCTCCTTCGAGCGGACCTCGGTGCGGACCATGCCGTGGCTCGTGTCCTCTTGCCGGATAATCGACATGTCGTCAATCGGCTTTGTAAAGCTGGGCCACCCGCAGCCGGAATCAAATTTATCGGATGAACTGAACAACGGCACTCCCGAAATAATATCGACGTAGATCCCCTGCTCTTTATTATCCCAATATTCGTTGTCGAAGGCCGGTTCAGTCCCGCCCCGGCGCGTGACGCGGTACTGCTCGGGCGTGAGGATTTTGCGAAGCTCCTTATCAGCCATTTTTTTATCCATACGCGTATCAGCCCCTTCCGCGCGCGGCGCATGCCAGGACATGGCAAGCGCCGCGGCCACCATACAAAAAGCATATTGTCGACGCCAACGATTCATACCGCGACCCGGGATTTCAACGAATACAGTTACGCAATGCCATTATAAGTGATATGGGACAGAAAGTCATACATTTGAATTGAAGAAACCCATACATTACTATACCATTCCATCATGTATTGCGAACTGTAATGTCAGGAGGTCCTGATGGCCGGCGCAAAGACTATTTTCGGGAAAATGGTTGTTATCGCTTGTGCCGCCCTTGTCTGCGTAGTACTATCCAGCGCCCTCGCCGGAGATACGGCGGGACCGGACAACGGCAATACGTTCGACAACCTTCAGGCGGCCTACAACGGCGAGAGCAACGCGAACGCCAGATTTCTCGCCTTCGCGCAAAAGGCCGATGACGAGGGATACGGCAGGATAGCGAGCCTCTTCAGGGCGTCGGCGCGCGCCGAGCAGGTACACTTCGAACACCACGCCATGATCATAACCGACCTGGGCGGCATCCCTGCCGCCGGCATCAAACTCCCTCCCGTCAAGAGCACCGGAGAGAATCTCGCAAACGCGCTTGCAGACGAAACCCGCGAATCTACCGTCATGTACCCGCAGTTCGCCGCGCAGGCTGAAAAAGACGACATACCCGATGCGGTCATCGCGTTTGAAGACGCCAAACGGGCCGATGAGGCCCGCGCGCAGATCTACGCATCCACGCTCGGTGACCCGGCCGCCTGGCGGGGCCCGCGGCAGGACTTCTACGTCTGCCCGGTATGCGGTATTATTGCCGAAAAACTCCCGCCCGACAGCTGTCCGATATGCAGCACACCGGCCGATCAGTTCATAACGGCCAACTGAAGCGCACGCGGACAGAAACCGGTTCACCCGGAGCAAACCGCCCGGAACGGACCAGACACCTTCAATCTTGAAAATTGTTCCGCCGCCGGGTGAAACAGCGGCCCTCTGCCGTGCAATGCCATTCGCCATTTCTTCCGAAAAACCCTCCACCTCCTTGACATGACGGTGTTTTTGATATATAATTACCGTAGATTGAAAGGTTTACATTATGCAACGCCGCTTATACAACAAAATATTGTGTTTATTGTGTGTCAGTTCATTCGCGCTGGGCGGGCCATATGCGCATCCGGCGCCCTATTCCCGCGACACCCTTGCCCCGCATTCCGCGTTCGAGTCCCGGCGGGAAGAATCGATCAAAAAGATACGCTACAATCTCCTTGAGCGATTCTTAAGCGACAAGAAGACCGCTCAATCCATTTTCGCGCAGAAAAGATTTCCGCCCCTCCCCTACGGACTGACGAAGGATTTCTTAACCGTGCTGGACATTCAGCCGGCGTCGGGAAACATGGCTCAGACACGGGCGATCTTAGACGGTATACCAGTAACACTATACTTTTTCCTGGACCGGAATGCCGTCAAGGCCGAGCCGGATATCGGCATCGTCACCGAAGCAGATATTTCGCGCGCCAGGGCAACAGGTTTCTGGATCGCGAAAACAGCTCCCGCCGTACCTATGCAACAGACGCTAACCGAACCCGAGCTGCGCACCATCGAAGCACCGCTCTCCCGGATCCCCGCAGAAGAAGTCAAAAATATTCTCGTCTACGGCCTTGTCGACAGAATTCGCTTTGACCCGAAACTCGGAGAAGAGATCATCATGCTCTGGCCGCTCGTCTCGGCGCTCCACGCCCGTTATCCTCACGCCAACATCTATGTCGCCTCACAGTTCCCGGATGTCTTCTTTGCGCGGCATTTCGGCCCCAAGGTGATACCGGTGCCGCGAAACATGCGCGACGTCAAGAACTGGAAGTACACCCGCTCCAATTGGGACAGTTTTACGCTCCCCGAGATCAGCGAGCCGCGCAAGGCCGGTGCGCGCGCCGCATTCATCGAGGACCGGAAGATCGACATGGTCTTTTCGCTCTCGCTAGCCCGCAACCGCTTTGTCCCGCGCGAAGAGCTGCTGGCCCGCAACGCCGCGCCACCGCACATCTTCGCCCTCGACCCAATAACACTCTATTCGTCGGCGCTCGGTCCCCAGATGACCGGAAAACCGAAACCGGCCCTCTACCAGGACCGGGGCGGCACGCTTTATACGGTGGCCGGTACGGAAGACATACGCAGACAGGCAGCCCCCTCTGACAGGCTCACCGAAGCGGGCATTTGGAAATGGATGATCGGCGCCGTCAGGACGCTCGGCCTGGACGTCGGCGAAAACGCCCCGGCGACGCTGCGCCTCGATATAAGCGAAGCGGCGGACGCGCTCGTCCTCCTGCGGGAACTCTTCTACAAAAATAACCCCGCGGGCGTCTTTGATCCGACCAAGAAACTCATCGTCGTAAATGTGTACGCGGTCACGCAGGGCACGCTGGTCACGGAAGACGAGTGGTTTGAACTGATCGCAACGCTGGTGAGAAATGTCGGGAACGCGTATTTCCTCTTCACGCACGGCGGGGAGATGGACGCCGACTTCATGCTCATTGAAAATATTGTAGAGAAAGTCAACAAACAGGTGCCCGGCGCTGAAAACAGCATGCTGGTCCCGCAGTTCAACATCTATCCGCACATCAACCATCTCCTCGGGATCGCCAGCGGCATCATCACCCCCGATACGGGGATGAGCCACCTGGCAAGCGGCGTATACAACATCCCCGCGGCGGTCATTACGACCAACTCCATCCTCCACTGGATGCCGCCGCGGGAAAACGCCACGCCGGTCATCATCATGCGGCACGGCGAACTGCTCAGGCACTACGGGTATTCCCCGTACAGCAGGAACGCCGTGGCGCTCCTGCAGGGAAACTTTTCCTTCGCACTCGGGAAGATCCGCGAATTCGCCGAAGAGATCGCCCGCGCACCCGAACGTCCGGAAGCGGTAGCCGCAAAGATCGCCGGGGCGACCTACACGGAACGAGCGGAGTTGGACCAGGAACTCCTCAGGCACGCAGTACCGCAGCCGCACGCAGAAAAAGACCTGCTGTTTTTCATCAAAAAAACGCTCGACGGCCTGCCTATGCGGGACACACTCCCCCGCGACCTCACTCCGCGCATCGCATTCGTCGATAGCGCGGCGCAAACAGGCATCGGCGTCCCTCGTTTCAGCGCGAAGATCTTCACGCCGCGTGTTGACGAGCCCATCCTCCTGGTCGACATCTCGTCGCTCGAAACGGTCACCCTGCCGGACGGGACCGAAGCACAGACAGTAAAGGAGCAGACAAAGAAGCTTGACATCCTGCATGAGATCGTCGGCCATCTGGCGGCACGGCGTCTCTTCCAATCGTTCGGCATGCTCCACAACCCGCTCATCGCGCACGACGACAAAACACGACGGTTCCTTCAGACAGAGGAAGAAGTCCTCTCCCGGATCATGCACTTTATCGCCGCATACCTGCTGTACAAGAATGCCGGGATGTCGTTTGACGAGGGGATGGTGAAAAAGTTTCAGCGGCTCGACGCGATGACCGACTTCGACTGGATCATTGATCTGACCATCCGGTACGTGGCATACCTCAGCAGGAATGAATGCCTGAGCACGTACGCGCATGCGGAAGCGTTACGTGACCCTGAAACAGCCGGAAAGATCAAGGCCGACCTCAAGCAGAAATACCTTCTGGGGATATTCGAATTCTTCGGCGTGCAGGGCGTCCCCGGCTTGAAGGATGACCCGCGCAGGCAGTTCCAGCCCGGACCGGCAGAGGCGGCCGTCGGCGCAAGCGCCTGACGGCGGCGTTTCGTCTTGGACCGACACACAAGAACTACTTCCGGACCATGCTCTTCTCCGCCGCCGCCCTGACGGCAGACGCCACGGCGCGGTGAACGGCGGGGTCCATGAAATCGGGAACAATTTCATTTTTCCCGGCGAGAGCGGCGAGCGTTTCCGCGGCGGCAAACTTCATCTTATAAGTAATGAGCGGCGCGCCGGCGTCAAGCGTCCCCCTGATGATCCCCGGAAATGCCAGCGCATTATTGATCGTCCTGCCGTCCAAAGAGATCGCCGCGCCCGCCGCGAGCGCCTCATACGGCCATATCTCGGGGACCGGGTTTGCCATCGGAAACACGATCGGTTTTTTCTTCATCGAGCGCACCATCCCGGACGTGACCAGCCCGGGCAGCGACAATCCGATAAAGACGTCCGCCCCCTTCATCGCATCGGCAAGCGTTCCTTTGACCTTGCCGCTGTTCGTACAGCGCGCGATCTCCTCCTTGTACGGGTTCATCCCGTTCGTCCGCCCCGAATATATCGGGCCGGCGCTGTCGCAGAGGATACTATGCCTGAACCCGTATGCAATGAGCATCTTCGCCGCCGCCATCGCGGCGGCGCCGGCGCCGTTGATCACGATACGCACTTCCTGCTTCTTGTTGCCGGTCATTTTCAGCGCCCGGATCAAGGCGGCAAGTATCACCGTCGCCGTCCCGTGCTGATCGTCGTGAAACACCGGTATCGAAACCCGCTTCTGCAGTTTCTCCTCGACCTCGAAACAGAGCGGCGCCTTGACATCCTCGATCATGATTACGCTGAATGTCTTTGCAATACCTTCCAGGATGTCGACGATCCGGTCGGCGTCGCTCGAGTCGATCAGGAGCGGCACACAGCTGACGTCCGCCATCTTGTGGAGGATGAGCGATTTTCCTTCCATGACAGGCATCGCAGCCGCAACGCCTATATCACCAAGCCCCAGCACCGCCGAGCCGTTTGTCGCGATACACACGCTGTTCCCGACTGCCGTATATGTCCTCGCCTCCTGCGGATGCTCGACGATATAATTACAGACCTGCGCGACACCCGGCGTATAGACGATCCTCAGATCGCTCAGGGATTCGACCCTGACAAGGGGCTGGACCGCGACCTTTCCGCCCTTGTGGATACGGAGGATCTCATCTTCGACCGCGAGGATTTTATACCCTTTCAATTTCTTGAGCGCCGCGACGGTATCCTGCACATGTTTGGGATTGTCAAAATAGACGATTACATCGCGGACTACGTGAGCGGGGGTGACCTCTACCCGCGTAATATCTCCCAGGATCGCCTTCCGGTCGCCTATCGCCGCCGCGAGCTTCCCCAGAGCGCCGGGGACATCGGGGATCTCACACCTGATCTTTTTCATTAACTTGTGGCTGTATTTTTCGCCTCCGCGCATCTGTCACCCTCCTTGTGCGTTCGTCGGCGGCCTGTTATTGTCCGGCCGCTTTGTATTTTTTGAAAAACTCGTTCACCCGCTCAACGGCATTTTTTCTGATGCTCTCGTAAAAGAAAACATAATCGAAACTGTGATAATCCCCCACCTTTGTGCTGAGGATCGGCAACCCGTCGGCTGACTCGAACCCGGGCACCTGCGGTTTGGTGATGATCAGGACCTTGCCTGAAGCGTCCGCGCCGGTCACGCCCGGAACAAGCGCGGGGACCCCGGTCTTGTTTTCGGCGTCGAACGGCAGGGACCCCGGATTTTGCGCCGCGAGAACCGCTTCACCGTTCAGTTTCCACGAAAGCGGATTCACCTGAATGATCGGCAGGCCGCCGACCTTCTGGTATGAGCCCTTGAGCCAGATCACCGCGCTATTGGTGAAAAAATCAGGGTTGCCGTCAGCGGTATAGCTGTTCCACGAGGTCAGGATATAGCTGCTCCCGACGAACCGCGACCCGGGGAAATAGAGGACATCGCTGGGGATCGCATAACCGACCAGATATGCCCCCACCAGCCGCCGGTCAAGCGGCGTCCCCAGGATCTCCTCCTGCAGAAGCCGCATGCCGTGGCAACTTCCCTGGCTGTGTCCGGCGAGAATAAACGGCCGGCCCTGGTTATAGTATGTGAGATAATGCAAAAATGCGCGCTCGACATCGCCATAGGCAAGATCGATCGCTTGTATCCCGGATGTCGTCTTGCCGTCAAAAAACGAGTAGAGCGTCGCCTGCCGGTAACGGGGAACATAGACTCTGCCCGCCGCGTTAAAAACGCTGGCGCAGTATTTCATGACCAGCGAAAGCGCCTCTACCGCCCCGGGATCGTCGATCGGCGCGTTCCAGAACTGGGCCGATTCGGTGCCGGTCGGGTGGATAAAGAAGACATCCACCTGCGCGCTCTTCTGCGCCTCGGGATATTTCGTATTCGGCGGCGCGACGTCGGCGTCGTCCTGCCTCTCTGGCAGGGCGGCCCACGCATCAGCCGACCAGTAATCAGGTGCCGGCGGCGGTGTCTTCGCTTCAAACGGAAATGCAGGCTTGAACCGCTCCATCTTCGCCTGTCCGTCGACCGACAAGTTCCCGCCCGTCACGATGCCTTCCGGTATATATGAAACGGCTTTCTTTATCTCTGCCTGCGCGCTTCCGATGCACTCGAGGAGCACAAACACAGCCATACACAACAACCATCGTTTCCTATCCATATCCCGTCCTCCGCAATTTTTCACCAGTATATCATCCGATCAGATCAGTGCAGCCCTTTTTCTTTCACCATCGCTTTTTCATACGGTTTGAGCATTTCCTCACACGACTTTTTCATAATCTTCTTCCTCATTCCGGGAAACTTCAGCAACAACCCCATCATGAGATTGTGCATGCGCGCACGCAGGTCATACTGCGGATAATCAAGCAGCCCGTGCTTCTTATAGTACGCGTAATCGGCCTCAAAAAACCATTTGAGCCGATAGACCAGATCTCGGAAAATCATATGTCCGCCGACCCCCCTGAACGTCTGCGGCCGCACGTAGTTCTGATCAACGCACAGGAGTATCTTTTTCCCCAGATCCTCCAGCTGCGCGGTGATCTGCGCCGCATCGCCGCTTTCGTCGGTCACGAAACCGGCATTATTGGCGAGACTGGTCTCAATCATCCCTTCGCACACCATCCGCACGTGCGGATTTCCGCTGAAATCTCCCGACAGGATAAACGCGAACTGCTTGCCGGCAAACACCGGCGCGTGCCCGTACACGAACAGCCGGTCAAAAAACATCTTCCACCGCGCGGAGAGAAACCGGTGGCGCACCGATCCGGCCATGACGATGGCATCAGCGGCGAAAAACTTGTCACTGACGCTTTTAACTTCATCATGTATCGAGCACACATTGCTCTCTGCGCACGCGTAGCAGCTCACGCACCCCGCCCGCATGTCGATCTTGCGTATATTAATCATCTCCAGATCATTCGGGATCCGCCGTGCAAATATCTCGACCATGCGGTTCAAATTGACATCTTCAGGGATCGCATCGGTCAGCAAAGTGATTTTTTTGTTTTGAGACTTCGGTGCGGCGGTGCCCGGCAGCCCCTGGTACTCGGGTATCTGCGCCGCATCGGAGGCGTACAGTGTCTCATCAAATAATTTTTGCTCCACGCAGCTGAAGAAATGTTTCCAGAACTTCAGGACATGCCATTTTTTCTGCAGATCGAGCATATCCCCCATCTCGGCCGAAAGCCCTTTGACATATTTCATCCCAAGGTCATGGGACACCGCGTCCAGATAGTCGTGAGCGGTATGATCGTAATATTTCGCCGAGGTGGTCAGAGCGGTTGCGCATTTCCAGGAAAACGCGTCGAGAGAATTACGTTCGAAGAGAAGCTCGATAAAACGCATGAGCTGGGAGGGGACGACCAGAAAAAAGACGGGGGTGCACCACACAACAGCATCAGCCGCGCGCACATCACTGATAATACCGTCATAGGTTTTCCGGTCCTTCTCGATCTGCTGGATGTCCCTGCCGATGTGATATATCTGATACTCGTGTCCCGGAAAGTTTTTGCAGATATATTTCATATACTGCAGGGTGACGCTCTTTTCCCCCTTGGGGCTGCCGCTCATAATGACAATCTTCATACAGCCTCTCACGTGTGTCCTGTGCTAACATAGCGAGCTGAAAAATCTAACAGCTACCACGAAGTGCTTTTGTCGATCCCCATCCCCTGGTGTCCGTCGTAATCATACTCGGCGCCGCGATCATAATTTTCGGCGGCGGGATAGGAATCATCAGTGTTATACACCGAGGGGGTTTCCGCGGGGTTCGCGTCCGCGTCATAGTCGAGCTGTCCATACCCGTCCGTTTCCCACACACCAACGGGATGATCGAACTCAGAATGGTCGTATTCCGTAAACGCATGGGCAGCCGCGCTCACGCACAATACCAGTAACAGCGTCGAGAGGAATATCCCTTTCCGTTTCATGCCAGACCTCCTTAATGATCGCCGTCAGGGGCTCCATCATCCATGAAGCATCACTGTATTTTATCTGTATTGGTTACTATACTATATAACATACACGTTTCAAACAACCAAACAAGGAGGTACGGGATGAAAAAGCTGTTAGGCGCCGTTGCAGTCATGCTGCTGGCCGGCAGTATGTGCGTGGCCGATGAGATCACCGGACCACCTTTGACACCTTCTCGCCGGGAATGGTGATTGAGTGCAAAGGAAACTGGAGCGGCAAGGCAAGTTTCAACGCGCGGGAAGTTGATATAAAAGACTAAACTATTTCCGACGGACTCTTCTCATCCGGGGTGCGGCCTCCCGCATCCCGGATTTTTTTATTCACGCCGTTCGACAGCTCTTCTTACCGAGCGCCGCATAGAGGCCGCACCAGCCGGCAAGCGCTTCGAAGAACGTGAAACCGGAAACAATGATAAGGAAAGGATTCCAGGCCGTCGTCACGGCCCAGGTGAGAAGCACGATAGCGATCACGAACCGTAACACCCTGCCGGAACCGCCGATATTCTTACTACCCCTGCCCGACACCGGCCGGCTGAACAATCTCATGACCTTGCGATACAGGAACCCGATGAGAACACCCGACAGCAGGAGCACCAGCAGATATATCCCGCCAAAGATCGAGAGCGCGAACATCGCCGGCGACACGTTGAAGAAATTCTTTTTCAGTCCCGGAATAACCCGTAGGGCGTGCAGCGTTTCCTTAAGCGGCCACGCCTCCCGCTCGCCGACCGCCAGCGCGTACTTCCCCCTGTTGCCGTTCCCGGAAACGATGATCTCATATCTCCCCGGCGGCATCTCCCGCGTAAACTCCGGGCCGAGGAAATAGCAGTCTCCGGCAAACGGCTCATGAAATTCCTTCCAGGGTTCTGTCCCGACAGGCAGAGTCGCTACGAGTTCCCGTGTATCGCCCGCGCGTAATACCTCAGCCATGTATCGCCCGTTCGGATTTGATGACTTCGGCACCGTGATATTGAGATAGAGGATAAACGGCCCGTTCGCCTCAATCTCGTAGATGCGGGGCATGCCGTCGAGCTCATCGTAAAACGCCTTCGATATTTCAGGATAGAGTATGGGCACCGGACCGCTTTTGACGACGCTTGCAATACGGGGCTGATGGGCAAAAACCGCGGCCGGCAAAAGAACAACCGCAGCCGTTATCGCACTCATGAGCAGGTACAACAATCTATTGGGCGCCATTGACGCGTCTTTCATCTTCATTCGGATCACCGCATGATGGCGATGGAAAGAGTAAAGTATACAAACAGTGTTTGAATATCGCAGATGGCCAGCACCAGGGGACCGGTGGCAAGCGTGGGATCTATCTTCAATTCCATAAACAGAAGGGGCATGAGCAGGCCGATAAGGGCGGAAAACATGATTGCCACGGTCATCGATGAGGCCAAGGCCACCCCCAGAATGGCGCTCCCCTGCCAATACGACGCCAGAAACCCCACGATGACGCCGCAGGCGATACCGATCGAGACCCCGACCACCGCTTCGCGAAGGAGCAGGAGCCCCAGGTTCTTGAAGGTGGTCTTGCCAACGGCGATATTCCTTACCATGATCGTCGCCCCCTGGACTCCCGTGCTTTCCGACAACCCCAGCACGATCGGGACAAAAAGAAAGAGGGTCACGATCGTCCCGATGCTGTTCTGAAAAATCCCCGAAATTGCGGCGCACAAGAGGCCGCTGGCGATGCTGACGAAAAACCACGGCAGGCGCGCAAAAATGATCCTGCGTATCGAGGTCGTCTTCATCTCGTCGGGACTCGTCCCGATCAGACGCGCAATATCGTCATCGGCCTCTCTCCGGAAAATCTTGATAACATTGTCCGCGCGCACGACGCCGACAAGCCGCTGTTCGCGGTCGACGACCGGCATGCCCAGGTAATGATGTTTTTGGAGGACCTGGGCCGCGTACAACTGCGGCATCCCGGTTTCCACCTGCAGGACCGGGCTTCTCACTATCTCCTGTATCTTCGTGCCGGGCTTATGGAGCAGGAGGTCTCTCATCTGGAGCACTCCCTCCAAGCGCCTGTTTTTATCGACGGCATAGATGTACGAAATGGCCCCTTTGCGTTCCTGCGGCAGGGACTGAAGGTACTCGGTGGCTTCCCTGATCGTCGCATCCACGGGGATCGAAAAAAATTCCTTGGCCATGAGGGCGCCCACCGTGCCCGGGGCGTAGGAAAGTATTTCCCTGAGGTTGGCGGCCTTTTCCGCGGGAAGCCCTTCGATGATCTGGTCGCGCACCTTAGGAGAAAGCGGCTGCATACATTCGGCCGCAGCGTCGGTCCCGAGCTGGGAAATCACCTTGACCATATAGTCGACGCCGAGCGCGTCGACAAAACGGGAGGCGTCTTCAGCCGTCAGTTCGCCGAATTCTGTCGCGGCCTGCTTGAGGTCTACCTTGACCAGCACTCTCCATTTTCTGATGTCTGCCGACAGTTTCATGCCCGAGCTCCCGCGCACCGCGCCAGACCCGGAGATTTTTCCTTGTCCATCACTCCTCCTTTGACTTGTGTCCCGCCGCGTATTCCTGACAGCGCGGACAGCGCCCGCAAAGCATTATCATACAGCATCCGCTGAACTCTTACAACAGCCGCGCGGCTGGCGCACCAGCCCATTATAACCGCTTCCGTCAGCAACGTGGACGGGCACATGCACGCTCGCATCACGGGAACAACCGCCGCCGGCTGTTTTCTTTTACATACACCGTCCGATGGATTATAATCGTGCCCGCACACATCATATCACGCAAGGAATCCATGGCCGCATTGATCGCTTCGTTCATATTTGTCCTGCTGGCAGAAATGGGGGACAAGACACAGCTCCTGGCAATGGCCTTTGCCACGCGCTACAGCGCACTCAAGGTCCTCATCGCGGTAACCCTGGCGACGCTCGCGAACCACGCGCTCGCCGTGGCGGTCGGCCATTTTCTAACAAAGATCGTACCGCTCGACTTCATCTCTCTTGCCGCCGCGCTCTCATTCATCATCTTCGGCCTCTGGACAATCCACGGCGATCATCTGCACGGCGAAGACAGGAAAAAAAGTCATTTTGGGCCGGTCATGACGGTTGGCACCGCCTTCTTTCTCGCGGAGATGGGAGACAAGACACAGCTCGCGACGATCTCTCTTGCGGTGCAATACCAGAGCCCCCTCTACGTGCTGGCGGGAACGACGCTGGGGATGGTCATCGCCGACGCCGCCGGGATCACCGCGGGGATCGTGATGCATAAACACATGCCGGACCGGGCCATCAAGTGGACCTCGGCGGGGATCTTCATCCTGTTCGGCCTTTCGGGCGTGTACCGGGCGCTCGCGGCACTGTTGAGCGGCGGTTACGCCATATCGATCGTCTCAGCGCTCGCCGCGTGCGCCGCGGGAGGGGCTTACGTCATTGCGAGATCGGAAAAACCATCGGCAGAATGAATCATTGTTGAGCGCACAAGAACAAGAAGAGAACTGCAATGGCGGTCGTCCTCAATTTCATCAGGCCGTCCTTATAAGCTGCCGTACACGGCTATCGGGATATCGCTCTTCTTTGCCGCGCTGTCTTTCCCCATCATATTGTCGCATCCGCAGACAAAAAAACTCATCACAACCGCCGCAAGAAATATATATTTCACAAAACCTCCTCATGTGTAGGTCCGCATCCCCGGACTGCCCCGACCCTGCCGGGCTATTTTCCCACAAGCGCCATCCCCGCCGCCTCCGCCTTTTTCACCTGACTGACCGTCAGCCTCTGCTTCGCTTCCTTAGCGACAAGCCCGAAATGAAGCGAACGGACGACCTTCGCGCCGAGCAGGCCGGCAGACGCCTTGAGGGTCCGCGCGGTATTCGGCATGAGCAGCCGTCCGATAAAAGCAGGACAGGAGCTCGAGGTTATGACAACCGCCTTCTTATTGCGCGCTTTAATCCTCGGCTTCGGCACCATCACGCCCCACGGCCAGAAGGTATACATGATGAGCCGTTCGATAAACCTCTTCATGACTGCGGTCGGTCCGCCGAAATTGACCGGCGCGGCAAAGATCAGTCCGTCGGCGCTCTCTATCTCGGCGAGCACGCGGTATATTTCGTCGTTGATGACACAGCGGCCCCGCTTCCGCTCCGGCACCTCGGCGGTGCACACCCGGCAATTGGTGCAAAATTCGATCCGCGCGTCGGTGAGATATATCTTCTTCACATACGCCCCTTCTTGCCGGGCCGCGCGCAGGGCCGCATCGACCGCCTGGTCCGTGATCCCGTTCTTCCGGTAACTTCCCCCTATCGCAACCACCTTCTTTCCCATCTTCTTCTCCATGCGATTTCCCCTCTCCTGTGTTTCAGTTAGCAAGTTTCAGCAGCGTCCCGTACAACCCTTGCACCACCTCTGCCATGCTGGCGTAATCCAGCGTGTCATACGTATCTGCCTGCGTGTGGTAGCGCCGGTTCCGGTAAAATGAGGTGTCCGATATCATAACGGCGCGATACCCCTCCGTCCAGAACGCCCAATGGTCGGAGAAATGCACCGCAGAGGCGAAATTGAAGACGACCATCGGCACGATCGGAAAACGCGACACCTTCTTGAAGCTTGATAGTATCTTAAAAACGAGCCAGGCGGAACGAATATTTCCGAGCACGCTGATAAAATTGCCGGCGTGCGGGAAAAGGAACCTGAAGAACGTCGGATAAGTCTGGCTGCGCGCGCGGCTGCTGTAATAGCCGATCATCTCAAGGATCAGTACGGCCCTGATGTCTTTGTTCCCGGCGCGCGCCGATTTCGCGTACACCCAGCTCCCCATGTCGTCTGAATCGAAGAAGGGGGGCTCTTCGGCGGGGAAGGCGATGAATTTAAGCGTGCAGTCGGTCTGTTTGTCAGCGATAAAACGGGCGAGCTCCAGGAGCCCCGCGATACCGCTGGCGTTGTCATCGGCGCCCGGATTCAGCGCGGTATCGTAATGCGCCCCGATGATGATCTTGCGGGCCGGGTGCTTCACCCCCGTCTTGATAACGCTGATATTGCTGACCTCCCTGCCCAGAATCATGTACTTCTGGAACGAGACGTCGTATCCGAAAGACGCGAATTGCCCGGAAATGTACGCGGCCGCTTCGCAGAGCTTGTCATAGTTGTGCACGCTGCGGTCGCCGATCTCGTGCGAGAGCGTATAGACGTGCTGTTTCAGGCTGGCCGCCAGATCGCGGTTCTTTTGTTCCATAGGGACGCGCCCGTTAGAAATAGTTAAACCCGTATTCTCTGTTCTCCGTGCTGAAATCGATGTCTTTCAGCTCGGGATTAATGCGCACCTCACGGTATTTGCAATGCTCCCACAGTGTGCCGTCCGCGCCGTACGCGTAGGCCTCAAGGGGCAGACGCGTCGCAGTGTCTACATACACGACCAGCCTGCTGTTCGGATAACTGTCACGCGCCGGGAGCAACCGCTCGACGACGTACGCCTCTCGCCCGCTTCTTTTCGCGGTCCCGCGGTAAAACAACCGGAGCTCGTTGTTGTCGCGGGCCTGCAATGTCGTATCGACGATGCTGTCAATCAGACTGCCGATCCCGACCTCTTGCATGCTGTAGCGGGTCTCGGGGGATTTATGCGTGCCCGGTTTCTTGATCGCCTTGACGACGTATCCCAGGAACCCGTCCGGTTTGGCAAGGAAACAGTCGTCGTTTTCCCCGGCAACGTAGATGATCTCCCGCCCTTTGTGCGGTTCCTCGACCCATTTCATGTAGAGCTTATAGGGCTTCTGGAACTTGATGAATATCGTCTCGACGCCGGATTTTTTACTGACCGCCGGCTCGCTCTTTTCCATGATCGCGCTGTACCCGTTTATACTCCGGTACCCTTCACGCATGGAGAGGAGGATATCGAGCGGATCGCGAAGGCCACCGCCCTCTGCCGGTGCGCGGGAGGCGAGCGCCAGGAACAAGAGCCCCCAGGCGAGACCCATCAATCGATACACACAGGCTCTGCGGCTCGTATTACACGGCATTCCATCCTCCACAACGATTTTAGCATCGCCCCCTCTAATCGTCTATACATGATATGCGCTTATTACAGCCTTCCGGCGTTACTTTTCACGACGTTTTTAGAAGACAACAAGGAAGGGATCGGGTATAGTAACCCTACCGGGTAATACTTATGAGCCTATCATCTACACCGAAAAACACGGAGGGGGTTTATGAAACTGACCAAAGATGTCTTCAAAATCAATGCGCATGAAGTAACGCATGTCATCGCGGAGTTTATCAAGCTCCATTTCGGTAAGATGGGGAAAACCGGGATCGTCACCCCGATCTCCGGGGGGCTGGATTCGAGCGTCGTCGTCTCGCTGTGCGTCAAGGCGGTGGGCAAGGACAACGTCGTCGGCCTCATGCTCCCCGAAAGGGACGGTAATGACGAGGCGGAAAAATACGCCCGGGTAATCGCCCAGCACCTCGGCATCAAGACCCATAAGGTCAACATCTCCCGGACAATGAAGGCGGTCGGCATATACAATTCCATCATCTGCTGGATTCCGTTTAAAAGCTTGCGGACATCGCTCGCGCGGAAATTCATGCAGGCGGACGGCGGCAATTACTACAAGAAGTGCCGGGAAGGAAAAGAGGGAAAGTTCTGGCAGGATGTGGTCACAAAACAGATCGCCCGCACATACGCGAAACAGCGGGTGCGGATGCTGCATGCCTTTAAATTCGCCGATGAGCATGACCTGATGGTCGTCGGCTGTGCCCACAAATCCGAAGACCTGGCCGGCCTGTTCGTAAAATTCGGCGTCGACGACAACGCTGACCTGATGCCAATAAAAAATCTATTCCGCAGCCACCTCCTCCAGCTCGCGGACCATCTGGGCGTCCCGCCGGAAATATCGGGAAGGTCGCCGAACCCGGATGTCGTACCGGGCGTTACGGACAAATATCTGGATATTCTGGGCGTGGAATCAGAGCGGGTCGACCTGATCTTTTACGGGCTGGAAAACAACATCGATCTCGGCGACATAGCGAAGGAGCTCGGGCTATCTGTGGAAAAAGTGCAGGAAATCAAACACACCATGGACAAGTCGCACTACCAGAGAAACCCGTGCCTCGCGCCGCTCTTTTGACCACCAGCGGCGCTGATGCGGGCTAGGAAGGCGTGCCGCCGCCGGGCGGCTCAGGTTCGTCTTTGATGTCCATGAGCCACTTGTAAAAATCGTCGTTAAAGCTCCAGAACTTCTCTTTGGCCTTCGATCCCTGAGCGCACCCGCACACCGAAGAGCACAAGGTCACCATTGAAAACAAGGTCACCAGCCGTACGACGCGGAGAAACGCCCCCAACCCCTGTCTTCGACGCATAGGTCACCCCTTGCCTGCCGGTTTCTTCTTCTGGGCATACCGTTCGCTCATCCCCTGGAACACCACGTAGAAAACGGGGATGAATGGGATCGCCACCAGCGTCGATGAAAGCATCCCGCCGAAGACGACCGTGCCGATGGCGCGCTGGCTTGCGGCGCCCGCGCCGCCGGCCCACATCAGGGGCATCACGCCGAGGATGAACGCGAACGAGGTCATGATAATGGGACGGAAACGGCGGCGTGTCGCTTCGACGGCCGCGTCCGCGAGCGCCATCCCCCCCGCCCGCAGTTCGCGGGCAAACTCCACAATGAGAATAGCGTTCTTGCTGGCCAGGGCGATCATGAGGACCAGGCCGACCTGGGTATAAAGGTTGTTGTCGTAACCGCGGATCAGGAGGGCCAGCAGAACCCCTCCCAGCGCCATCGGCACCACCAGCACCACAGCCGCGGGGCTGGTCCAGCTCTCATACTGCGCGGCAAGCACCAGATAGACGAGAATGATCGAGAGGGCGTAGATAAGATATGCTTGAGCGCCCACCTGCTTTTCCTGATAGGCCGTCGCGGTCCAGTCGTAGCGTATACCGAGCGGCAGGTTGCGGTCCGCGACCCGCTCCATGAGGGTCAACGCCTGCGTGGAACTGAACCCCGGCGCGGCACTGCCATAGACCGATGCGGCGGGATACAGGTTATACCGCGTCACCAGTTCAGAGCCGAGCATCTGCCGGACATCCATCAGCGTGCCGAGGGGGACCATCTGCTGTCTGTCGTTACGCACGTATAAATTCTTGATGTCGGCCGGTTTTAAGCGAAACGGGGCGTCCGCCTGCACATAGACCTGAAACACCTGATTGAATTTATTGAAGAGGTTGACGTAGGACGAACCCAGATACGCCTGCAGCGTCGTAAAAACGTCGTTGAGCTGGACACCCAGCGACTCCGCCTTCGTCCGGTCGATATCAAGATACAATTGAGGGCTTTTCGCGCTGAAGGTGGTATTCACCCGCTGGAGCCCCGTCTGGCTGTTTGCGGCGCGCAGGAGTTCCAACGTTGATTTATACAGCTCGGGAAGCCCCAGAGCCCCCCGGTCTTCCACCATCATCTGGAACCCGCTCGCCTGGCCGAGTCCGCGGATCGGCGGCGGGATCATGACAAAGGCCTGCCCCTCCTGGATCTGCGCGAAAGCTCTGTTGAGAGATCCGACGATCCGTTCCTGGCTCAGTTTCTTTCCCCGCTTCTCCCAATCTTCATATATAACAAACATCGTGAAGGTATTCGACAGGTTTGCCGCGTCGAGAACGGAAAAACCGCCGATCGTGACCCACGACTCGACGCCGGGCGTCTTCTTGAGGATCGCATCCATCTGCCGGGAGACCGCCTCAA
>Ga0351847_1160_pt1 | contig 21595 bp, 17 predicted proteins | sample TotcelHFGM3001M5_FD_206800 | JGI IMG/M metagenome (GOLD analysis project Ga0351847, IMG submission 206800) | Enriched cells from coal bed in the Powder River Basin, Montana, United States - Total cells FGM rep1 HSBNCT.FGM.300.1.M5 ... | reverse complement strand
CTTCGACCGGAAGTCCAGATGACAATGTGAATCTTGCTCCCGACGGCACTTATGTTGGAGGCGAGCCAGAGTTGGCACCGAATGGAAAATATGTGGGAGGAGATCCTCATCTCGCGCCTGATGGGACTTATGTGGGCGGGGAGCCGGAATTAGCCCCAGATGGATCGTATGTCGGAGGGGAACCTAATCTTGCGCCTGACGGCAGTTACGTCGGCGGCGAGCCAGAGCTTGCTCCGGATGGATCGTATGTTGGTAGCGGACATGAAAAATAGGCACACACCTTTCCTTTCCAAGAGCAAATACCTTGCAGGCCTCCAGTGCATGAAGCTTCTCTGGTATCTGTATAACCGCAAGCAGGATATTCCGGAGATAGATGCTGCGACGCAGGCGATAATGGACCAAGGGAACGCGGTCGGGGAGTTGGCGCGGACGCTATATCCGGGAGGCATTAAGCTTGATCGAGAAGCGATGCCGGAGAGGCAGGCGGAAAGATCGCTTGAGGCCGCACGGCTCCGCAATCCTCTCTTTGAAGCAGGGTTCGTTTATAAACGCGCTTACGCCCTGGCTGATATCCTTGTCCCTGTTGGCGCTGACGCCTGGGATCTTATTGAGGTTAAGAGCACGAGCAGTGTTAAAGACGAGCACCTGTATGATGTGGCGTTTCAGAGATACACATATGAGGGGGCTGGACTGAAGATACGAAGATGCTACCTCATGCACATCAATAATCAATATGTGCGTGAAGGCGAGATAGAGGCCAAGAAGCTTTTAAAGAAAGAAGACATTACGGAAGAAGTAAGCAAGTTTGTTCCCGAGATCGAAAAAGAGATAGGAAGTATGGTAGATGCCATTGCGGTGAAGGATGTGCCAGATGTAAAAGTTGGCCGGCATTGCAACGATCCGTACGAATGTCCGCTTCAGGATATATGCTGGGCTTTTCTGCCTCCTGAGGATGACGTATTTTGCCTTTATCGAGGCGGCAAAAAAGCCTATGAGCTTATGGACAAAGGGATCCTGTCGCTTGCGGATATATGCGGAAGCGTGAAATTGACCAACAGCCAGCGTATCCAGGTCGACAGCCACGGGAGAGGGAAACCGCACGTCGATAAAGAGGGGATCAGAGAATTTCTCGACAGATTGAAATACCCTCTATATTTTCTCGATTTCGAGACCATAAGCGCGGCGATTCCGCTTTACGATCATTCAAGGCCTTTTGAGCAGATCCCGTTCCAGTATTCGCTTCATATCATCAGGAAAGAAGGCGGGCGGCCCGAAAGTTATTCCTACATTGCTCCGGACAGGAAAGACCCGCGCCCTGCGGTTCTGAAACAGCTCAAGGAACTGCTGGGCGAATCGGGCTCCGTTATCGCGTATAACGCCGGCTTTGAGAAGACAGTGCTAAAAAAAGCGAGCGAATATTATCCGGAATACAAAACCTGGGTGAATAAAATAGATAAACGCGTCGTCGATCTGTTGGCGCCGTTTCGAAGCTTCTTTTATTATCACCCCGGACAGGCAGGCAGCGCCTCTATTAAGGACGTCCTGCCCGCTCTTACCGGCTCAGGCTACAAGAATATGGAGATCGCCGACGGCAACTCGGCGAGCACGGAGTATCACCGCGTAACATTCGGAGACAATATCGCAATAAAAGACCGAGCCCGTGTCCATGCCGCGCTCGAGAAGTATTGTGCCCTTGATACGAAGGGGATGATTGACATATTGGATGCGTTGAGGAAAGAGGTTGGCTGAATATGTAATTTATGTCTCCGTCTCGGAATGTGCAGTTTCCGTCGTTACAGTGCCATTTTAATCAGTTCTTCCCGTGTGGGGTCATACGATAGGGCATCGAGGATAGTTCGATAATCGTCCCCGGACCCGCCTCTTATTTTGTTCATACATATAGAATATGAATGTATAATGCAAAGGATTGATATATTAGCCTGGGCTATGGGGATCATTTAAACTTAACCATGTCTGATAAATGAAGAAATGCCCTAAATGTTATTTTGCCTGTGATGATTCGGCTGATAGTTGCCCAAAATGCCAAGCCGGTCTCGGGAACGACGCAGATCGCGTTTATGGCCCGAAAGAGCTTGAGTTAGCGCAAATTGAGATAGTTTCAATACGACAAAGCATCGCAAGATTGAACGAGCGTCTCAACCTGCTCGAACATAACATTCAGCATCGAAGAGAGAAGCCCGCCCCTGCCCGCGTAAGTATCCCCACGTCTGATAGAAAGCAAGAATCCAGGCCGAGTTTCAATAAGACCGATGAAAAGAAATCTGAGACAAAGCCGACTTTCCTTGCGCGTAATCTGCACAAGGAAATAAATCCAGCCGAGTTGCGTAAGATATGGACCGGGAATTTTGAGCAGATACTGGGCGAAAAATGGTTCAATAAGCTCGGGATCCTGGCGGTCGTTATCGGCGTTGCGCTTTTGTTGAACTATTCATTTGTGTATCTAGGGCCTGTCGCGAAGATAGCGATAGGGTTTGCGTTTGGTGTCGGGCTTGTCCTGTCGGGTGTCTATCTCGAGAAAAAGAAGGGGATGTCGATCTTCGGTAAGACGTTGGTCGCCGGCGGATGGGCGATTAATTATTTTACCGCATACGCAATGCACCATGTCGAATCAGTCCGTCTTATTGCCAGCCCTGTTTTAGGAATGTTAATTCTTCTCGGTGTTTCTGTTGCGACGATTTTGCACATCTATACGTACAAATCGCAGTTAGCGACCGGTTTTTCTTATCTGTTGATATTCATCACCCTGATGATCACCCCTGTCTCGCTTTACACGGTCGCCGCGACCACGTTCGTTGCGCTGTCGCTCATATTCTTCATGTATAAACTGCGCTGGAATGATTTTGCCATCTACGGGATGTTGATGGTCTATTTGACATTAATGGTGAATGGCAGGCTGCCGCAGAGCGATCGTGAGTTTATTTTTAGCCTGGGCATTCTGGTCCTCTATTGGGGAGTATTTATTATCGGCAATCTGCTGATGAAGGAGAATAAAGAGGGTGCAACCGGAAAAGTGATCGATAAGATACCCTATGTAAGAGAAGTCACGCTTGCTCTCAATACTGTGCTGGTCCTCTCCGCGACGTGGACGATCATCGGCGCCGGTTATATGAAATATTTGATTCCCGTGATCGGTGTATGGTTCGCCCTATATGCCTTATTGACCGTTGTTCTCTATAGGATGAAGCAGAGGTACATGTATTGCCTTGGCTCGACTGTCGCGATCATCTTATCGCTGGCGTATCTGGCAAATACGTTTACGGGATTCCCGCTGACCGCGGCGTATATCGTTCTGGCGCAGGTAATCTTCTTGGCGGGTATAGTTCTGAAGGAGGCTTATTGGAGAAAGCTCTCTTTTGCGTTATTGCTTGTTCTACTGGTGCGGTTGTTTGTATGGGATTCCCTGTTGCCTAAAAGCGCGCTGTTAGCGGAGAGCGTCAACGCGCGTCTCTTGTTGTATGGGTTCGCCTTTGCGGTTTATTTTGCCGATTGTCTGGGCTATTCCGTGTTGAAGGACAAAAGACTGACCGAGGAAGCTGAAGAACAGTATCCCGCGATATTGTCTTATGCGTACCCGGCGATATACGCGATGGGGACGTGGCTCGATCTGCCGAAGGTGTTGACGGCGCCGCTGTGGATATTCTTGGGGGTTATACTGCTGCAGGTCGGCGTATCAAGGGATAAGTATCACCTTCGGATCCAGGGGTATATCCTCAGCGTTGCCGCTTCCATAAGATTGTTGATGTCGAATTTCACCATAATCGGCGGTGTGTCGTTTCTCAGCTATCGGTTGCTGACGGTCATCCCCGTCATGATCCTGCTGTATTACGGGCTGATGCTGTTAAAGGATCAGCAGACGGAGAAGATACTGCGGAAGGACGAAATGAGTCTTCCAGTTCTTTACGCGTACATCATATTTGTCGGGATCATGTACCTTGTCAGATATGAGCTGCCGGAGGCGATGGTCGCTCCCGCGTGGGGTATTATCGCGGTCGGCTATTTATTCCTGAGAGGGTTTACTACGAGACAGAAGCATTATCTGGTGATCTGTATTATGGCGGCTTTGTGCACGGGCTACCGGGCAGTCTTCATCAACATTATCCAGCCGCAGTATCTCGTGGGCGTAAAGGTGCATTATCTGTATCCAATAGTGACAATAGCGGTGCTTTACGCTGGGAACGTTATCGGCATGAAACATACGGCATTGCCTGCGGAAGGGATATCAAAGGTAAGCGAAAGGAGACTGTACAACCTTCTTTGCGCCTCACGATGGATGTTCGGACTGGTCGCAACGATTATCCTTACGACGCTCCTGGTGACCAGCTTCAGGAAGATCAATCTGACGGCAGCTTTAAGCGTTGAGGGGCTGCTACTGTTTCTGTTGGGTTTCGGTATAAAAGAAAAGGCCTGGAGGCTTTACGGGCTGATAATCCTGTTGGCGGTGCTGGCCAAAGCGTTCCTGATCGATCTTCGGCAATTAAGCGCGCTTAATTACATACTGTCGCTGATTGTGCTGGGGATCACGCTGATATTCGTTTCGTATGTGTATACAAAGAATAAAGACAAATTAAAGAAATTGATCTGACGGGTATTGCTATGAAACCCAGATACATCATTCTTGGAGCGGGGCTTTTCATGTGCGTACTTTCCGTCGCGCTGATTTCCTTAAAAGGCAAGCCGGCGGATGTGGCGGATCTCAAGTCGATATCCGAGGTGGGGGAGAGCGTGCTCCATCATTTAGACAAGACAGGGCAGATACTGACCGCAGTTTCTGATGAGGAGGAGATACGGATCGGCGATCAGATCTATAGAAGGGGTTGGGCCGACACACGTCCCAAGAGCGAGCAAGATCAGAAACTCGAAAGTTATGTGGCTCGAGTGGGACAGAGGGTTGCGGAGAACGTGAAGCGGAGAGATATTGTATACAAGTTCCATGTAGTTGACTTTCCGTGGGCAAACGCCTTCGCCTGTGTCGGCGGTCACATATATGTTACGAAAGGGCTTCTGAAGGGGCTGAAGTCGGAGGCAGAGCTTGCCGGTGTGTTAGGGCATGAGATAACACATGTCGACTCGAAGCATTGCATCGGAGCCATCCAATACCGAATCCTTAAGGAGAAGATCGGCAGGACGAACATGGACGTTCTTGCGGAGATAGGATATCAGATACTTTTTAGGCCTGGATACACCGAGTTTCAGGAAACCGAAGCCGACCAGGGGGGCGTCTTTTTGGCATCCAGCGCCGGCTATCATCCGCTTGCACTGATAACCGCCTTTGAGAATATCAAGATGACGAAGCGGGCACCTGACAGAAATGATTCAATAACCCCGGTGGGCGAGACGCTACGAGCGATCAGAGGCGTCCACGACCGCTATTTCTCAACCCATCCACTGACGCAGGATCGGATTGATAAGATACGGGCGTATGTGAAAGAGAATAAGTTGCTGGAAGATCGGCGTGTGTATAACGTAGGGGCGCGTGAGTATGAAGATGCGGTTTTGATAGTGGAGAGGGTGTATAGGGAAGAGCAGGGAATATGAGGAGAAAGATAATGATTAATCCAAACGCAGATATCCCCCTCAAGATTCGGTGGCATACTGTTTCTAAATATATCGACATGATACCCGCAAATATCTTCACACATGAAAGAAGTAAGATGTTGCTAGTCCATCGCATGGTAAATGCTCGAGACGAAGAAGTCGGCAAGGCAAAGTGCTATGTTACAATATCTTCAAAGAAAGCAATTTTCGATTACACCGATGCTTCTGTTGAGAAGTTTAATAAGAATCAGCGTATTCTGTATGGCAAATGTTATATTCTGTTCAAGAATAATAAAAGGAATCTTGTAAAACGCATAGATTGGATGGATGGGAATGGAATGTTGTTTAAGGATGCCGCTTCTTCCAGTTGGAGTATCAAGGAGTATGCTACTAAACGGTTGGAAGGTGGCAATAAGGAGATAACATTAGAGATTGCAAGACGCAACCCTCAATTAAGAGCGGATGCCATCACTAAATACGGGGCAGTATGTCAGGTGTGTGGGTTTTGTTTTGGCAGTCAATATGGGCATATTGGCGATGGTTATATCGAGGTTCATCATCTACATCCAATTTCCTTAAGAAAACATAAGAAAATGGCGACTCATGTTGAAGACGTTAGAGTAGTTTGTTCTAATTGTCATCGCATGTTGCATCGTAATGGTAAAAAGCCAATAGATTTTGATAAATTCCTTAAATCTTATAAGCGTGCAAAACGCACGTAGTCCCTTATGCATAATTGGGATAGGTTCATATTTCGTGAATAATGAGATAATAAAGAGTATTTCGATATAAATGGGGAGAGAGATGAGAATAAATCGTGACAGAAAATTCCTACAGCTTCTCGCGAAGGCTGCGTATCAAGAACTTAGGCGGCGTCATATCGGCAAGCCATTTCGTCTCGCACATAAAGTTAGTATTTTGAGTACCAATACTAATGGTTGGGTTTCATCTTTGGGCAGCTTTGTCGGCTATAAATGTTCAGCGGACGTATGGATTGATAGATTTACGGGGTATTCTACGAGAAAGGTCTACTATGCACTTTACTCGGAAGACAATAGAGGGCTTGCGGACATAGCGAAGCTTGTTCGCGGTGAATTTGGCAACCCATTAAACATCTATATGAAGGATTTGGATCAAGAAATTGATTATACGTGCCTGCGAAAACGTCTTTCAAAGATAAGATTTGGACGACCAGTGTATGAGAGATACCGGGATGGTTCACAGTATTACTACGGGATTTATGAGTATGATCGGACTGGGCTTCAGAAAAATGAGTTTAACCGCCTTGTGGAGCGTATTGCAGACTTTTTTCAGTCAATCGCTAGGATGTCTGCAGATGAAGTAGACACTCACGATTACGATAATTACAAGGGAACAGAGAATCGCCAATCTGTTGTCCGACATATCCAACGTGAGAGAAAAAGCCATGCAGCGACCTTGTGTAAACAAAGGGATAACTTTATTTGCCAAGTATGCCGTTTTGACTTTGCAAAGAAGTATGGCTCTTTAGGTGAGGATTTTGCGGAAGCCCACCACATCGTACCGTTGGGCAAAAACAAGACCATAAGAAGCACGATGGTAGATGATTTGATTACAGTCTGCGCTAACTGCCATAGAATGTTACATCGTATGAATGGCACAAAGAATGATATAAAAGCGCTCCGACGTATTGTTAGCCCAAAGAATGGAAGATGATGTTCTAATATTCCGTAGTAATCGACTTTTTTGAATGTCGGAAGCAGTTCTTTAAGCTCATCGATTTTGGCATTTCAGCCCTTTTTAAGAAGAGAGGGAGCGCAAAAGGGCTGAAAGTGACACCTATATACGAGGGGACATAGTAACTTTACCGGAGGGCGTCAATTTGACCGCTTCAGCCATCAAATAGGTTCTAACATCTAGTGCTAAGGGACCCCAATTTTCTATAAGTTATTCATAATAAATAACTTATAGAAATATAAATCTATTGCCTCTTCGCCTTATAATTGGTGTTTTGATATCTCTCGCTGTTATATCTCAATCGTATGGCCTTGTCCCGCAATAAAAACAATATCTAACATTATGCTTGCACAATATCATATGCTGTGTTATTGTTGTATTGCATTGTTAAGGAGTTGTTATGGATAGAATGGTTGAAGATCTCCAGAGATACTTGCTTGCGAACCTCGGGATAGAGGTCGAGGTTCGCCCTTTTCCTGGTGCGGTCAATTATCCGGCTTATTTGAGGGACGGGTATCGTTTTTTTAGCATGAAATGGCAGCGGGGGACATGCCTGCTTATGGCAGGTGAAAAGGATGCCGTGTTAACGCCGGCCGTTATTAGCAAGCATCTTGAGCAGGTGTGCGGCAGGTGCGGTATGGAAGTTGTCTATGTCACGGATGCTATCAGCTCGTATGATCGCAAGCGTCTCATTGACCACAAGGTGCCCTTTGTCCTGCCTGGGAACCAGATGTATCTGCCGTTCATGGCCATTGACCTTAGGGAGCGCCTGAAGACCCGTCGTATCAAAAGACCAGCCTTGCGTCCGGCCACGCAGCTACTGGTTCTTTATGTGCTCTATCAGGGTAAGAAATTGACGTTCACGCCGGCCGAGGTTGCTTCGGTCCTTGAGGTTTCTGCTATGACAATGACCCGTGCTTTCAATGAGCTGGCGGCGCTAGGGATTGGCGAACATACGGTGGAGGGGAAGCACCGCTGTCTGCGTTTTACCATGAACCGCGGCGAGCTTTGGGAACAGGTCCGGCCGTACCTTAAGACCCCGGTCAAGAAGCGCGTGTATGTGACAGGATTGAATTTTAAGACGGCTTTATGCGCCGGACACACGGCGTTGGCTCATTGGTCTATGATCAATGAACCGGAGAATAGGACCGTGGCCGTATCGTACAATGATTGGAAGGATTTGGCCGGGAAAGATCGTGTTAGTGTTATCCCTGCCCCTGACCGTGGGGCTGTTGAGGTCGAAGTCTGGAAGTATCCACCGGATCGTTTTTTGCACGATGGATGCGCTGACAAGATCTCGGTGTACCTGTCCCTGAAGGACAGCCACGATGAGCGTGTGCAGTCAGCGCTGGATGATCTGTTAAGGAGCTTCAAATGGTAAGAGGGATACAGCGGTTCCAAGAGCATTTCAAGGACCATGTCCATCAATATGTGTTGATCGGCGGCGCGGCCTGCGACCTGATCATGCAGGAGGCGGCTTTGCCGTTCCGCGGAACAAAGGATCTTGATATTGTTCTTTGCATTGAAGTACTCGACAAGGCTTTTGGAGCGGCGTTCTGGGAGTTTATACGTGCCGGGAAGTACAAGGTCCAGCAGCACTCATCAGGCGAGAAGCGTTACTACCGTTTCATGGAGCCCGGGGAAGATGATTATCCATGGATGCTCGAACTGTTCTCCAGAAAACCCGAGGCTTTCCCTTTGGTTGCAGGAAGCCGCCTGACGCCGATCCCTGTGAGCGAGGATATTGACAGCTTGTCGGCCATTCTTCTCAATGATGATTATTATCATTTCCTTCATTTGGGGAAGAAGATGCTCCAGGGGGTCTCCTTGGTTGGGGCGGAATATCTGATCCCGCTCAAGGCCCGCGCTTGGCTTGATCTGACGGAACGCAGGAAAAAAGGCGAACAGGTCGATAGTAAGTCAATCGCGAAACACAAGAATGATATTTTTCGTCTCTATCGCGTCATCGATCCTGGGCAGACCATCAATGTTCCTGTCGCGATCCGCAGGGATGTTGCGGCTTTTCTTGATGCCATGGCTGATGAACCTGTGGATATCAAGAACCTCGGGATCCCTGCCACTGACAGTGCCCATGTGATCGCAGAGTTGCGCCGGTTCTACAACTCCGTGGCCTGAAAATTTCCTTACGCACTGTTCGAGGAGTATCGATGATGTGTTTCTGAAAAATCCAGACTGTTGGCGCTTAATGCAAATTGATCAGCTTGTGGCGTCAGGATTGCTTCAGAACGACGTACATTTCTCGAGTAAACATGTTCGAACCTTGTCCCGCCAGCGACCCCATTCTGTTGCATAGACAGAACTTCGCTTGTCGAGGTTCTGTCTTTTGTTTTTGCAGGCATGGGGTCTGTCAGCGTCAGACTAAACAATATTATTACGAGCTCCACACGATGGTATGCCGATATGATACTGGTCGAGCCGATGGGGTATGAATACTAATATGTAATAAATACGCTTTACATTGTAGTTATATGTGGCATAATGGTTACATTATATGTAATAAATATGCACTATGGAAAATACACAAAAAAGCACAAAACTATTTGATATTGCCTCGCTTCAGCAGGGCTATTTCACCGCCAAGCAGGCGGTTCAAGCGGGTTTTTCCTATCGGATGCACAGCCATTATAAGCATAAGGGACAATGGCTCGAGATCGGCCGGGGGGTTTTCCGGCTTGCGCATTACCCAAACTCTCCCGATGAAGATTACGTCAGATGGTCTCTGTGGAGCCGGGGGCGTAATGGCGAGCCGCAGGCCGTCATCTCCCATGAATCAGCGCTCAGCCTTCATAATCTCAGCGATGTGATGCCGTCAAAAATCCATTGTACCGTTCCTCCGGGGTTCAGGAAAAAGACACCGGAAGGATGTGTCATCCACAGAGGGCGGGTATCGCCCGGCGAGAAGGAGCAACGAGAAGGTTTCTGCGTGACGACTCCACTTCGCACGATCATTGATGCCGCCGAAGCCGATCTGAGCATGGATTATCTTGAGCAGGCGATCAAAGCGGCGTGCGATAAGGGGATGGTGCAGATCGTTGATATCGTGAGTGCCGAAATGTCTGCAAAGGCCGGTAAAAGAATAATGACGGTTATGAAAAATATTAAGAAACAGGCATGACGAAATGGCAGATGATCCGAAAGAATATACAAGCGCGGTAGCATTTCGAAGGGCTCTGGAGGACCGGCTGAAAGCTATCTCGCGTGAACAGTCGATACCTCTGGACCGGTTGCGGAGACGGGTCACGTTTGATCGTTTCCTCGCGCGCATATTTGACAACAGCAAACCTAGACCGCCATTTTTGCTCAAAGGCGGTTATGCTCTGGAGTTCCGTTTTCACGATATTGCGCGTACGACGAAGGATATCGATTTCTCGATGCCTTATGCGCATGACGTCAATGAGGAGACTATCCGCGGCATGCTGCAGGCAGAAGCAAAGAAAGATATGTCCGACTGGTTCGTGTTCTATATCGGTGTGCCGATGAGGGAATTTGATCAGGCGGTGTACGGCGGTTGGCGCTACCCCGTCGAGGCGAGAGTCGCCGGACGGATCTTTACGCAATTTCACATCGATGTTGGCATCGGCGATGCGGTTGTCTCTGATGCGGAGTGGCAGATGGGGGATGATGTCTTGCGGTTTGCCGGTATAGAGCCGGCATATGTCGCTTTATTACCTACCGAACAACATTTTGCGGAGAAGCTGCACGCATATTCGTTTCCTCGCGATAAACGGCCCTTCTCGCGCATGAGGGATCTGGTCGATCTGGTTCTGCTTATCGAGCAGGGGCTTCCTGATAAAGCGCTGATACTGTCCGCAGTGAGAGCGACTTTCGAACGACGTAAGACACATGCTATTCCCGACGTGTTGGAAATGCCGCCGGTGGCAATGGAAGGCAGTTATGTTCGCATGGCAAAAGATTGTGGTGTGGCAAAAAAAACAATGGCGGACGCTTTTGCATTTCTGCAAGAATTCTGGGCAGGAATAAGAAGATGAAAACATATGCAACTTCTTCTGATTTTCCGGCGCCGGCAGATTAGATCCGTTCTGCTCTGGGATAGAACCCTCAAAACGACACACACTCAGTGATCAAACACGTTCGAACCTTGTCCCGCCAGCGACCCAAATTGTTTCATAGACAGAACTTGGCTTGTCGAGGTTCTGTCTTTTGCTTTTGTGGGTATGGGGAAGGTCATTCCCCAACGATCGCCTGGGAGCAGATTTCTTACTTGCAATATTTCCCTTTAGGCATATACTTATTAATAAGTATGGGCTTATAGGTGAATATCCATGAAAACGAAACAAGAGCAACTAATTGGTTTTATTCAAAAGAACGGCGGCTATGCAAGATCCGCTGAGCTTATAAAGGCTGGATTTTATAAGGCCGTTATTTATTCCGCTGTGAATGAGGGACAGATCGAGCGGGTTCGGCACGGCGTCTATGGACTTGCTGGCGGCCCTGACGTTTCCCATCCCGACCTCGTAACAGCCTCTATCATGATCCCTAATGGCGTCATTTGCCTTATCACAGCTCTTTCATTCTATGAAGTGACTGATGAGATCCCTCGCTATATAGATGTTGCCGTCTCAGCTGGCTCAAGGGCCAAGACGACCAAGGATCTTCCGCTAAGACTTTACCATTTTTCTCGGAAAACATGGAAGGAAGGGGTCGAGGAGCATGATATTGATGGACAAAAGATAAGGATCTATGGCCTTGCCAAGACCATCGCGGATTGTTTTAAATTCCGGAATCAGATCGGTATGGATATTGCCCGGTCAGCTCTGAAAAACGCGCTGGAGCAAAAGAAAGTTAACCATCGGGATGTTATGAAATACGCCTCAAGCTGTCGTGTAACGAACGTTATGAAACCCATTTTAGAGACGTTGCTGTGAAGAAAGAGATCAAGAATATTGAAGGGTCTGTCAGCGCCAGACTAAACAATAAAAGAAAAGAATTGAACATCCCATTCCTGGAGATCCTGAGAACGTATGCCATTGAAAGATTCCTTTATCGTCTGAGCAAGGCGGCGGTTGCTGATGATTTCATTTTGAAAGGCGCTTTGCTCTTTACGGCGTGGAAAGTGAGCGAAAGAAGGACCACGCTCGATATTGATCTGTTGGCCCATTGCAGCAATCAGATATCCGCGATCGAAAAGGTTGTTAAGGGGGGCTGTGCCGTTGATGTGACACCCGACGGCTTGTGTTTCGATCCCGCTTCTGTTGTCGGCGGAAAGATCAAGGAGGCTGCGGACTACGAAGGGGTCAGGGTGAAGTTCACCGGCCTTCTTGGAAAGTCACGGATCCCTATGCAGATCGATTTCGGTTTTGGTGACGCCGTCTATCCGTCGCCAAAGATGATCAATTATCCTGTTATCCTTGATTTCCCGGCGCCGAGGCTCAAGGGGTATGCGCCGGAGACTGTCGTGAGTGAGAAATTTGAGGCCATGGTTCAGCTTGGGGCATTGAACAGCCGGATGAAGGATTTTTATGATATTTGGCTGTTGATGCGGCAGTTTGATTTTCAGGGGCCGAGCCTTGCCGAGGCATTGAAGAGGACATTCGCGCATCGAAAGAGTGACCCGCCCCAGGGTCCGAGGTTATTAGCCGGGGAGATCTATGATGAAAAGTCCGATCGACAGACTCTTTGGAAAGCGTTCTTAAAAAAAGGCGGTATTGAACACGCACCGGAGAAATTGGCCGACACAGCGAAAGAGATCGAAAAGTTTTTGGGAAGACCGCTCGATGCCATGCGAGCAGGAACGCCTTTTTGTGAGCAGTGGCATGCTCCGGGGCCATGGAAGCGCTAGGAGTTGAACGGGAAATCTATGAGTAAAATGCAAAAAGACTTAGAAGGCAGGGATAGTATTCTTAATCTCAAGAGAATTGTAATGTCTCATTGCGATTCACATTCCAGTTCCACGTGCGCCGGTTCTGTTTATTTTGATTTTGAGTGTAAGACCAAGGCTGGTTACATGGAGGATCCGGATATGACAGGGGAGATCAAGGTTCTGTCCGTGAAAAAGGAAAAAGGGTGTTTTCTGCTCAAGTCGTAGTTTCAGCATCAACAGAAACCCCTAGTTATTAGTGGCACAACAAACGGGGGAAGGTCACGGTAACATTTAATGTGAGTCAATTCGGGGGGCAGAAAACCCTTGACAAAGCTCAATTAATGTCATATAATTAGCCTGACTTCTGAAGAGTTATGTGTAGTTGTAAATATAAGGAGGGAAGTGAGGTAAAATCAAGTTAAGGGCAAACCGTCTGAAAAGATGGGACGCAAAGCTATAGGGCCTTCGGCCGCAGGTCAAAGGCAGCCAGTTGTCGTGGATATGACCACGTAAAAAAACACCCTCCCGGGGAGGGAGGATGAATCTGGCGTGAATATAACATACCCTTTGCCGGGGAAACACAATTTTTGTGATCCCAACTATCTTTTCGATGGTTGGGGTTTTTGTTTTTATAGTGTGTACAAGGAGAAAAACATGAGACGGGCAACTATGATCCAAACTGTCGCAACCGCGTTGGTGATAGCCGTATTTGGTCTTGTCTCTCACGCTAAGGCGTTGCCTTACTACGAAGATTCCTTGATGGGGTACTGGAAGTTAGATGGGAATGCCGATGATTCGACAGGCAATAATACTAGCGGCACGATATATGGGGCAACGAGTGCTGAAGGGCAATACGGAACCGCATTTCGTTTTGACGGTAATGATTATATAGACGTGCAAGACAGTGCGAGTCTCCGTCCATCAGCTATTTCAATAGGATGTTGGATAAAGCCTGCTTCTCTGACTTCTGCCGCTATCTTAGCTCGCCGCTTGACTGATTATATTGGGTATCAAGTGCAAATCGATGCAACTGGTAAAATCGGCATCGTGCTTGGTACCGGTTCCGGGAGCACGAGAGGTTATTGGACTGCGCCTGCAGGGAGTGTTGTTGCTGGTAGTTGGGTTTATGCAGTATTTACTTATGATGGCGCAGGTTCAGTTCAAGGATATATTAATGGAGTTGAAAAAGACCTTGCTACAGCCGTAGGTTCAGCATCTGGTCCTATTTATTATAGCGGTACTCAAAATTTAGAAATCGGAGTTAGAAATGATAAAAAGATGTATTTAAATGGTACGATAGACGATCTAGCTATATGGAATAGGGCGTTGGATGACTACGAAATCGATTCCTTGTTCAAACTAGGAGTAGAAACATTCGAAGCGATCAAGATTGCGAATATGGAGGAGAATCTTGCGTTGGGTTACACGACCGAGGAGTTAAATCAATTAGGCGGCATATATGCGAGTATGACAGAGACGCCCGTGATGATCGGTGATACGAGCTGGCGTTACCTCGATATACTGCCCGGTCAAGACGCGCACGCCATCGGAGAGTCATATACCTATAACGACAAATATTACATTAAGTTGGGTAGCGGGCTTGAAGGTACGCCGGCCGGGCAGGGCGGAGACGTTCCTGAGCCCACGACGTTGCTGCTATTTCTGCCATTTATCGGGTTTGGATTGAAAAAAATAAAATGCAAGATGTAAAGTTTGGGCGGAGTTTTTTGCAGTCATGTCAAACGATTATGATACGGGGGATGGTGCTGTCAAACACGTCCTTGATTCCATGCCTCAGAACTTTGACATCCACTTGTAGGTAGTGGCCTTGGCGACGTTGATCTCCCTGGGAAGATCGGCAACCTGTGCGCCCTGTTCATGCCGTTTCAAGACACCTATTATGTGTTCTTTCGTGAAAACTTCTCGCACTGCCCGGACGAGCCTGCTTTGTAGCATTCCGCTGCTGTTTGTACACCAGGCGACTTAATCTGTAATCGGTTTGAAAGGGGGCTTGACCACGGCATTTATTTCTTCCGTGACGACAAGGAGGGGGTATAATAGTTTTATCGGAGTGTGCCAAAATTGACCGATTCAGCCATCAAATAGGTTCTAACATCTCGCACTAAGGGGCCCCATATTGCAGTTTGAGCGCGCAAAGTCTCCCAATCTATCGTATAATCAATGACCTGAGCAGGTTCAAGTCGCTTGCGGAGGGTTTGGACGCCAGGGAGTTCTTGTGATTTGTTCATGAAGATAAAAAAAATAAAACATTTAGCTCTGTCGATTTTGCTGTTTATGTGCGGATGCTCTCCGATCAGCCAGGTTTCGCATCTGCCGAAACCGGCTGACTTTGTCCGCGTCGGTGTTCAGAAGAGCGAAGGCCGGCTGGTCCCATTGGAGCTTCACCCTGAGAGTATTTTCGGGATGGGTTTGACCTATGCGGACCATATTAAGGAGACCGGTTCTCATTTTGACCCACGGAAGGCGCCTCCGGTGTTCAGGAAAAAGATGGTGTCATTTAATCCCTGTGCGCGGCCGGTGAGGGTGCCGTCACGGAGGGATCTGATCAACTGCGCCGATTCGGTTGAACCAGGCCTCGGTAAGAGATTGGAAAAAGATTTCAAGCAACTGCCGCCCCTCCTTGACTATGAAGGTGAGCTGGGATTTGTTCTGCTCGAAGATGTTGATTGGAATAAGGTTCGCGATCCAGGATATGCACCGGCCATCGGATATTTCATCGCTAATGACCTGAGCGCCCGGATCGTTGCTGTGCTTGGCGAGGGGATGACCAACCGTTACGATTACTGGGAGGCGTCAAAGAGTTTTGAGGGGTTTCTTCCGGTCGGGAGCACAATGTGGATCCCGGAAGTCCACGCCGCCAATGCGATATTCTCAACGGTTATAATGACAAAGGTGAACGGGGAAGTTCGCCAGGAGGATTGGACAACGAACATGATATATACCCCCAGGCAGATGCTCGTCTTCATCGCGGATACATATCCGGATGATCTTCCGCGGAAAGGGGATATTGTGTTGACCGGAACGCCGAGCGGGGTTGGGATGCGTGTGCCTGCCTGGAAGGCGTGGCTTTCAGACGTGCTGAGGCTTGACCGTTTCACGAAACTGGGCTTTCTGATACGATCTGCCGGGAAGCAGAATAGGTTCCTTAAACCGGGTGATGTTGTTGTGGTCTCAGGGGGGATTTTGGGAGAGGTTAAGACAGAAATAGTAGAATAACCGCTTTGCGCAAATGCACGTTAATGCGCAACCCCCTGCACTACGGGGGATTGGATAGTAAAATAGCAAGGTGTAATGTGCCATCAAACAGGTTCGCACTTCTTGAGCATAGAGTTCGCGGTAAGTGTCGTATTATTCTATACTGCGCTTCCTGACGACTAATGCGACATCGATCCGAAAAACATGGTGCAGGGCCGGCAACGCTGCAACCGGAAGCAGCAGGAACGGTACCAGCAATGATAGTGCAAGGTCTTTCAGCTTCACGTATGTATCGATATGAAACCAGATTTTGCTTAACTCAGCGTTCATGTAATGGGCGATCCCGAATGCAATCGGTACGGAAAGCACGAGGGCAGATATTCCCATGACACATATTTCGGTCAGGACCATACGTGCCAATGGCATACGGCCGTATCCCAGCGACATGAGTGTGGCAAACTCGCTCTCCCGCTCAAGGATATTCATAGACATCGTGTTGATCACGATGGCAAGCGCGACAAAGGCGCCGATAAAAACAGCCAGCACGATCATGTCGGTTGCTTTTTTGAGCTGGTCATTAATTGCACTTTCGAGTTCAGCGTTGACCGTAACACGGCTGACCAGGGGTGAACCGTACAGGTTTCCCTTGGCTTCTGTCACGTTTGTGTCCTGGAGCCGTGCCATGAATCCTGAATCTCCCTTAATTCCCATAATACGGCGTGCGGTTTCTACAGGAACATATGCCTGACCGGTTGAAAGGGAAGTAAAAAGGCCGACGACCGTCAGCCTGTATTGTTGTCCGCGGCTTGTGATAACGACAGTATCTCCTATAGATGGCGGGGGAAAATCAGAAAAACTGGGGTTAAAAATGATCTCATCCGCATCATTGCCGGAAAACCCTGTGCCCTCTGTCAGGTGGGGTGAGCTGAGTTTTGAGTCTGCCGGCATGCCGATAAGTTGATAATCAATGGTACGTTTACCCACGGATAGCGACGCGTATCCTTTGACAAACGGTTCATGGTCGGTCAGTCCGGCTTTTTCGCACAGTGCAATGCTTTTTTCGTTAGACTGCGGTTCTCTGAAATCCGCGACAATATCCCACTTGTTGCGCCGGAAAAGAGCGCTGCTGCTGTCGAGTATCGAAATAAGCGTAATGACAAAACCGGCAGTTATCCCAAGGCCAAGCGCTATGAGAAAAATGGTAGCTATTGTCAGTTTTAGTCTGCGGAAGAGATTGCGGATTGCTGCCCGTTGCGGCAGGGAGCGCGATAGCAGTCCGGTAAGCGTTCCTGCTGCTTTTGCAAGTGAGGCGATATAGTGTGATAGTGCGGCAGAGCTTTCGCGCATTGCCTGAACAGGTGTCAGGCGTACGATCTTGATCACCGGTGCCACCACAGCGATCGAAGCGGCAGCAACAACTATCAAGACGCCTTCGATGAAAAAACGGAGATCGAATACAAGAGTAAGCGGGGGCAGGCTCATTGCTGAGGCATAGGTTTGTGCCAGAAGATGGTTCACTGCCGGGGACAAGGCAACGCCGACAAGCCCTCCGGTCAGGCCGAGCAGGAAACCAAGCCGGACATATGACATCAGTATGGTGCCCGGACGGTAGCCAAATGCCATAAGCGCGCCGATCTCCCTTTGCTGGGACAGGACAAGCCGGTTCACGCTGATACTTATTACAATGAGTGTAATAACGCTGAAAATGCCGACAATGGCCAGGACAATAATATCGAACATCTTGAGGTCTTCTCGCAGGAACTTGATGCCGAATTGATCGTCACGACGAAGCACTTCCCGGATGCGGAGCACGCTGTTTGTATCTGAAAGGCGGGCGAGCAGTGTCTCCTGATACGTGTTTTTGGTTTCAGGAGGGACATCGTGAAATAAAAACAACAGTTGATTTGCGGGTCCGGTGCCGCGAAGCATATCTGATAATGCTGCGAATTCTTTCTTAAAGCATTCCGCCGGTACATAGACTATGCCTAATGAGCCGGGAGTCGGCACGAGCAGTTCCGGATTGGCAGTGCTCATAAGGAACTCGGGGCTGCGCGCAATGCCAATGACCGGCAGCGTTGCTGTTGCATCGTACGTGCTGAAGGTGATGGTTTTACCAAGCGTATAGCCCTGGTTTTTAAGCCCCCGCTCGATCACAGCACCAAGGTTGTCATTTGTCGGGAACGAGCCAGCTTCGATATCAAGCGTGTTGATATCGGGATTCTTATTGGCATGCACAAAAATGATAACTGCAGGCATTGAGGTGTTGTCTTCGAGATGGATTGCCCCTTTGATCATGAGGCGCGGCGTAACCTTGCTGATGCCGTCGAGACCGCTCAACTTTGGCAGACGTTCGGCTGTCGTGAGGTCAAACGTCACCTGCAGGTCAGCAAGGTGGTAGGTGTTGCAGAAATTATCAACCGAATCGCCGAGAGTGCGCTTTGAACAAAGCCCGCCGGTATATATGGCTGCCTGGCAGGCAATGATCAGTATGATCATTGCCCCGCGCAATTTCATTGCTTTCAGATCGCGGAATGATTTTAGTGCCAGTTTCTTCAATGATAATTCCTTCTTTTTTCGCCAGGACACCGCGCCACGAAGAAAAACTAATTCTTTAATCAAGCATGATTATTATTTCATGATCTCTCCGTAATGCAGCCGGATGGTCCTATCGGCTGTATCTGCGAGGCCGGCGTTATGGCTGACGATCGCAAAAGTTGTGCCTGTTTCGGCATTGAGCTTTCGCATCAATCCGATAATACGTTCCCCCATAGCGCCGTCAAGATTGCCCGTGGGTTCGTCCGCCAATACCAGGAGTGGCTGCTTTGCCAGGGCGCGTGCGACAGCAACACGCTGCTGTTCGCCGCCTGAAAGCTGTGCGGGGAATTTATCCGCCTTGTCCTTCAGCTCTACCCGGTCCAAATATTCTATCGCGCGCTGATGCAGTGCCTTTTGGCTTGGGAACGGTAACAGTTCGAGAGCGGCTTCGACATTTTCTAACGCCGTAAGCGTCGGCAGTAAATTATACGCCTGAAATATGAATCCGATCTTATCTCTGCGGAACGCGGTTAATTGTGTGCGGCCCATCTGACTTAATTCCTGTCCGTCCACCATAACGGAACCGGAAGTCGGAGTATCGAGGGCACCGATAAGATTAAGGAGCGTGGTCTTGCCGCAGCCCGAGGGGCCGAAAATCACGGCAAATTCACTCTCTACCAGATCCATGTCGACGCCTTTGAGCACCTCGGTCACCACATCGCCGGTCTTGAAAGATTTGAAAACATCACGCAGCTGGACTATCGAGCGGTTGCTTTTTGACATACGGTCTTCCTTATCTATTGCATGATTCGGGCTTAGCTTTCCGGCATTACTTCTTTCGGCGGAGTAATGTTCCACACGCAGCCGGTGCGGCCGGGCTCCATGCGGATACGAAATCCGATAAATCTGCAAAACTCATCATGGAATGTACCCTGGCAGTCATACCTGCAAAAGGTTTCCCTTTTGGGCCGTACCTTTTTTGGAATTGCTTGCATGGCGGCAGCATAGGGACATTGCTGGAATTCGAGCTTCCCGCCGATCAAACGGCCGCTTTCATCGAGGAACTCTTTCGCCACATAGTCCGTACAATTGTAGAGAAATTGGTACTGATAAAATGTGCGGGCGACCTTTTCCGCAAAGATTCTCATGGTTACTTTATCCCGCAGCCCTTTCCCGGGGGTGAAGCGTTCGAGGATATTGGCAAGCCGCAATTCCAGCGCCTCGTGTTCTTCGCGATAGTCCTGTTCCATGCGACGCACCCACGCGACCGCTTCATCATGGCCGAAGCGCTCCTCAATGTATTCGATGGATTTGCCATAGAGGCACACATAGGGCCCGAGCGTGCGCTTCCACATTTCTTCCGCCGGCATTTTCTCAAGGCGTATGACGCGTTCGGTAATGCGTTTAGTCTGCATGAAGCATTTCCTATAGTACAAACACTCTGTGGTTTCCTCAGTGACGCCCGCGGGTATATTCTTTTCGGTACAATGGGGACATTATAATGAACGCTGGTCAAGATTGCTATATTTGGCCAGACTCCTGAATTTGCGCGGGATATAGCCCCTGGTCCCCATGCAGCTTGACTTTCCCAGCTTCCACAAGAACCTGCAGGATCCAATAACGCTCCTCAATGTCCCGAGCGGATTCAAGCCGAGCGGATTTCCTTTGCCGGGTGCCGGATGCTTTCCGCCGCTGCGCCTGGAAAATGAAGGCGGGCGCAGGTAGGTCTTGACGTAGAGCCTGGTCAGCTCGCGGAAATACTGTTTCAGCGGCAGATTCGTTTTCATGACGGGATAGATGAAATCGAACAGGCGGTAGTCGCGGGTCACCAGCTCGTGGCGTTTCTCATCCCACAGTTCCGTTCCGGGGAGCGGCGTCAGGCTCATGTACTCGACATAGCCGTCATCAAGTATGCCGAGCGATTCCACATACCTGAACAGCTGTTGAAAATCCTTGCGCGTGTACTGGGGCATGAGAATGAACCCCAGGTCGGGGGTGATCCCGTTGTTTTTCAGTATCTGCACCGCATCGGAATTGGTTTTGACCGTCGAGCGCTTGTTCAGCGTGTCCAATCCGGCGTCGGTGCAGGCCTCCATGCCGATGTACACGTTGGTCAGGCCCAGCCCGGCCCATTTCTCTATCAGGTCCGGGTTTGCGCATATGAAGTCGGCCCTGCCGAAGCACCAGTATTTCTTTTTGAGCTTCCGTGATGCAATAGTGTCGTAAAGAGCCCGGACCCGCTCACGGGAAAACAGAAAATCATCATCAAATATATAGATGTAGTCTTCTTCGATCCGTTCCAATTCATCCGCAACAAGCTTTGGTGAACGTGTCCGGTAAGAACCGCCGGTAAAACTCCATATGCAGCAGAATTTGCACCGGTAGGGACACCCTTCGCTCGTCCGCAATACAGCCATGGGGCCCACGCCAAAGACATGGTATTTTTTTCGGTACCGGGCGGATATCTTTCTGTCCGGGAACGGTTCGTCGTCGAGAGTTTTCGGATAGATACGCGCAGGGGTCTTGATGAGTTTCCCGTCGCGGCGCACATAGAGCCCGGGGACTGAACACGGGTCTTTGCCCGCTTCGAGCGTATCGATCGCTTCAACGAGGGTTTGTACACTCGGCCCGATGCTGATCAGGTCTATATATGGTTCATTGAAATCATTTGGCATGAAAGTAGGGTGGTATCCGCCAATGATTGTCACTACCTGCGGGTTGCAGCGCTTT
>Ga0351847_1149_pt1 | contig 22944 bp, 20 predicted proteins | sample TotcelHFGM3001M5_FD_206800 | JGI IMG/M metagenome (GOLD analysis project Ga0351847, IMG submission 206800) | Enriched cells from coal bed in the Powder River Basin, Montana, United States - Total cells FGM rep1 HSBNCT.FGM.300.1.M5 ... | reverse complement strand
GTCGCCCGGCCCCCAGTCCGCCCCACGATCGCCGCCGCCGTGTCGTCAGCCCCTGACCGCGATCCGGCAGGTGCCGCCCCGCGTCCCGCCGTTCGCCCGTGCCGCGTTCACGGGCGTTGTGGCCAGCGGCCCCGACGTCGCGACGTGGGGGTGCGATCCGGTGGGTGATGGCCGCCATGCTGCCCGCACGTTTTGCTGCCCACATGGCCACACACGGCCCGCCGTTCGCCCGTGTCGCGTTCACGGGCGTTGTGGCCTGTGGCCCCGGCGTCGCGATTCGGCAGGTGCTACCATGCCTCCTCAGCTCGCCGGTCAGCCAGACGTCGCCCCCAACGCGCCCGGTTGGTGATGATTGACGCTCAAATAGACTTGCCCGCGTCAGTGTCGGAACGCGGACGTTCCAATCGCTTGATCGCCTCGTAGATCTCGCTGCGGTGGACAGGCACGTCCTTCGGCGCTACGATCCCCAGACGAACCTTGTCGCCCAGTATGCTGACTACTGTGACGACGATGTTGTCACGAATGACGATGGACTCATTCAGTCTTCTGCTGAGAACAAGCATGTTTGCCGTCCGTATGGGGGAACGCAATGGTCCCTACGCTAACAAACGAACGTGTTTACGAGAACAGCGATAGGTTATTTGCGACACCAAAAATCGAACAGAATTTACGCGTCAGTTCCGATTGTGCCGGGAGGGCAAATTCTGACATCGCATCCCTCACGCACTGGCGAGGCTTCTGCCAATGCCAAATCGCCGCCCGTCGCCCCAGGCGGCCGGTCAGCCCCACGATCGCCGCCGCCGTGTCGTCAGCCGTCTGGCCGCGATCCGACAGGTGCTGGCCCACGACGCCGCCTGCAGTTCGCCCGTGTCGCGTTCACGGGCGGAAGTCGCGGCTGTGTCCACAGCGGGACTGGCGTCGCGACGGGGCACGGGGCTTGGCCGCAATCCGGCAGGTGCTGGTCCACGCCGCCGACAGTGCCCCAGGCAGCCGGTCAGCCACACGATCGCCGCCGCCGTGACTGGCCGGCAGCAACGCCGCCCGGCCGCGATACGGCAGGTGCTGGCCCCACGTCCCGCCGTTCGCCCGTGTCGCGTTCACAGACGTTGTGGACTGTGGACCCGGAGTCGGGACGTGCGGACGGTGTAGGCGACGGCCGCGATCCGGCAGGTGCTGGCCACAGGGATCGTGACCACGCCCGTTCCCGCCCACTTGTCCCGCCGTTCGCCCGTGCCGCGTTCACGGGCGGAAGTGGCCAGTGACCCAGCCCGCGATCCGGCAGCCGGACGCTCACACGATAGGCACCGCCTGTGGGCATCAGCCGCTTGGCCGCGATCCGGCAGGTGTTGGCCGCGTTCCCGCCCCCGCGTCCCGCCGTTCGCCCGTGTCGCGTTCACGGGCGTTGTGGCCTGTGGCCCCGGCGTCGCGACGTGCGGACGGTGTAGGCGACGGCCGCGATCCGGCAGGTGCTGACGGTCGCCGCCCGCGATCCCCAGGCAGCGGGTCGCCACAAGATCGCCGCCGACTTGCCCTTGTTGGCGAGCATCTTTTCGATGGCGATCACCACGTTTCGAACTTGCGACTCTGGACAGAATTCGAGAGACGACGTACCATCGTAGGATGACACGAAAGAAGACGCAGACAGCACCGATTCGTGCCGGGAAGCCATCGAGTTGCGTTTCCTGCGGAAAGCCTCTTCACAGGAAGAGCGAGTACTATTGCAGCGCAAGCTGCGCAGATGACTATCAGAGAAGCGTTGGAGCCACGGCTCCAGTCTTCCTATCGAAATGGAAGGTGCGGAAACGCAAGCAACTCGAAGACCCACTGATCGTTTTGCGGCAGAAGGTCCGTCGGAAGACCAGGGAATTGATTAGGAGCGGCGTACTGCGACGAGGCGTTTGCGCGTATTGCGGCACTCGCGACGTCGTACCGCATCACGAAAATTACAGGGACCCGTCCAAAGTCATCTGGCTGTGCGAAGATCACCACAAGGAGTACCACGACGGGAAGATCGCTCTGTTCGGAGGAAAGCTTCGCTGGGATCCCAAGAGACTGACGGAGGTGGGAACAAACGTCGGGTATCCGAAGGAAAAGTACCGCATTCTCCGTGAAATCGCCGACCGCAAGAACACCCAGCCACGCTCGGGCAGGTGATACCCGATCGCCATCCGCCTACGCCGCCCTAGACAGCCGGTCAGCCACACGCTCGCCGCCGACGGGCCTGCCGCCGCTGACCGCGATCCGGCAGGTGATGACCACAGCGGGTTGCCGCCCGCCATACCGCAGTCGCACCAGTCCCCGGGTGGTCGCTTGTAACGCCCTGGCGAACGCGGGATAATGCCGGTCGGTCGATCCCCCTGCATGCTCCCGGCGAACCTGACGTATGGCTGCCACCTGGAAAACCGTCCGCGTGTTCATCTCGTCCACCTTCCGCGACATGCACGCGGAGCGGGATTGGCTCGTCAAACGGGTCTTCCCGGCGCTGCGGGAGCGGCTGGAGAAGTACCGCATCCACCTAGTCGACATCGACCTGCGCTGGGGCATCACCGAGGAGGAGGCCCAGAAGGATCAGGTGCTGGACCTGTGCCTGTCGCAGATCGACGAGTGCCGGCCGTTCTTCATCGGCATTTTGGGCGAGCGGTACGGTTGGGTGCCGTCGAGTTTCAGCGGGGAAGCCGCCTCGAAGTATGGCTGGGTGCAGTACCAGACAGGCAAGAGCGTTACCGAGCTGGAAATCCTGTACGGCGTGCTGCACGACCCCGAGATGCACGGACACGGCATGTTTTTCTTCCGCGATCCGGCCTTCGTCGCAGACGTGCCGGAGGCGAAACGGGCCGACTTGGTGGCGGAGGATCAGGAGAGCGCCGAGAAGCTGGCCGCGCTGAAACAGACGATCCGCGACGCGCACCTGCCGTTTCCGCCGTTTGAGGACTATCCCTGCCGCTATGCGGGCTTGCGGATCAATTGGCGAGTGGCGAGCCGGGAACTGGAGAGCGAAACTGATCGGGAGACGCTGCGCAAGGTCGCGGAGAGCGGAATTGTGGCCCCGCAGGATTACCAGCGGCTTCCCAGCCACGCACGCGACGTGGTTCACCGCTTGGGCGTAGTGCACTTGACTGACCTGGAGGAATTCGGCCAGCGGGTGTCGGAACAGCTGTGGCAGGCGATCCAGCGGGAACATGCGCTGCCTGAGACGCCACCGGTCGTGACGTTGGCCGAAACCGATCCGTTGGCCGAGGAGGCCGCATACCACGAGGAGTTCATCGAGTCGCGGGTGCGGGTGTACGTCGGGCGGGAAAACGTACAGGAGCAGTTGACCGCCTTTGCCGACGGCGACGCGACTTGCCCGTGCCTGGTCACGGCGCGGGCCGGTTCGGGCAAATCGGCGGCGCTGGCCCGCTTCGCGCGGAGCTACGCCGAGGCGCATCCGGACGTGCTGGTCATTCCGCACTTCGTCGGCGCGAGCCCCGGCTCGACCAGCCTGCGGCAGATGCTGCGTCGATTTTGTTTGGTGCTCCAGGATCGCTTCGGATTGACCGAGGAGGTGCCCCAGGACATCAACGAGCTGGTCGGTCGCTTTCGACAGTCGTTGGCCAGCGCGCCCGCTGACGCCCGGGTGGTCGTAGTGCTGGACGCCTTGAACCAGTTGGACGAGGGCGATCAGGCGCATTCGATGTACTGGCTGCCTTGGGAGTTGCCGCCGCACGTGAAGGTGATCGTCAGTTGCATCGAGGAGTGTGGTCCGGTCTCTCCGAGCCCGGACAGGGCGAGAATCGCCGATGTGCCTCCACGCGGCAGCGTGGCTGGTGAACAGAGTCGTAGGCACACTCCGTGTGCCGAAACCGACGGCACACGGAGTGTGCCTACTACTTCGCCGACGGAACCTGTCCTGCAAGCACTCGCCCACCGGCCGCTGGAGCGGCTGGCGATTCAGCCGCTGACCGACGACGAGCGGCTGGAGATCGTTCGCCGCGTGCCGACGTTGTCGGCGAAGAAGCTCGATCCGAAACAGATCGCCCTGCTGGTCAAGAACCCGGCCACGAAGAACCCCTTGTTCTTGCTGGTCGCCCTGGAGGAGTTGCGCGGTTTTGGCTCGTACGAGCAGGTGGCCGCTCGGATCGCCGCCTTCCCAAGCGAGGGCGATACGGTCGTAGCGTTGTTCGGACAGGTGATCGAGCGGCTGCGCGAGGAGTTCGACCCGGACGCGTTACTCTTGGTGCTGGGTCCGTTGGGCTGCAGCCGCCACGGGATGTCGCCACGGGAACTGCTGGAGATGGTCGAAGGGATCGGGGTAGAAGAGTCCACCAGCGACCTCTTCGCCATCCTCCGCCAACTCCGTCCCTACCTTCAGCACCGGGGCCCACTGGTCGATTTCTTTCACCGCGGCTTCTACAAGGCGGTGCGGCAGCGGTACCTGCCGGACGACGATTCGGTTCGGTCGTGGCACATCGAACTGGCCAACTACTTCCGGGCGAAACTCAACCCGTCCGGCGCGGCACCATGGAGCGGCCAGTACGCGCGCAGCCTTTCCGAGTTGCCGTATCACCAAACGCAGGGGCAGTTGTGGGGGCCACTGGAAACCGCACTCACGGCCCTGCCCTTCCTGGAGGCCAAGGTGCAGGCCGGGATGGCGTTCGAGTTGGCAGGTGATTTTTCGGCGGGCGTCGAGGCCCTGCCCGCCGACCGCCCTCAGCACCGTATCCTGCGCCTGTTGGAGGAGGCCCTGCGGCGCGACATCCACTTCATCGCCCGGCATGCTCAGGACTATCCGCAGGCGCTGTTCCAGTGCCTGTGGAACAGTTGCTGGTGGTACGACTGCCCCCAGGCGGCCGCGCACTACGTCGAAGGTCGAGCGCCCAGTGTAATCGGGTCACGCCGTGCCCCGACCAGTCCGGCCGCGGAGCCGACGAACTCCGCGCTCGGCGCGGGTCTCCCGACCCCGCCGCGTCCGCCGACCGAAGGTCTCCCGTCCCGAGACGACGCCTCCTCTGCCCCCGCCCTTCACGCCCTCCTCGAGCGTTGGCGCGAGGCTAAGGAGCACGCTGCCCCCAACTTCCCGTGGCTTCGCACCCACCGCCCGCCGCCGGTGCATCTCGGTACCGCACAGAAGGCCGTGTTGCCCGGGCACGAGTGGCCTGTAACGAGCGTGAGTTACTCCCCGGACGGCGCGCGGATCGCCAGCGGCTCAAGGGACAATACGGTGCGGGTGTGGGACGCGCGCAGCGGCGCGGAACTGGCCGTCTTGCGCGGGCACGAGGAGATGGTAGCGAGCGTGAGTTATTCCCCGGACGGCGCACGGATCGCCAGCGGCTCGGACGACAATACGGTGCGGGTGTGGGACGCGCGCAGCGGCGCGGAACTGGCCGCGTTGCGCGGGCACGAGGGGTGGGTAACGAGCGTGAGCTATTCCCCGGACGGCGCGCGGATCGCCAGCGGCTCGGATGACAAGACGGTGCGGGTGTGGGACGCGCGCAGCGGCGCGGAACTGGCCGTCTTGCGCGGGCACGAGAGGGAAGTAGAGAGCGTGAGCTATTCCCCGGACGGCGCGCGGATCGCCAGCGGCTCGGGTGCATCGTATGGCCACATGGACAATACGGTGCGGGTGTGGGACGCGCGCAGCGGCGCGGAACTGGCCGTGTTGCGCGGGCACGAGAGTCAGGTAACGAGCGTGAGCTATTCCCCGGACGGCGCGCGGATCGCCAGCGGCTCGGAGGACAATACGGTACGGGTGTGGAACGCATGCAGCGGCGCGGGACTGGCCGCGTTGCGCGGGCACGAGGGTGAGGTACGGAGCGTGAGCTATTCCCCGGACGGCGCGCGGATCGCCAGCGGCTCGGATGACAAGACGGTGCGGGTGTGGGACGCGTGCAGCGGCGCGGAACTGGCCGCGTTGCGCGGGCACGAGGGGTGGGTAACGAGCGTGAGCTATTCCCCGGACGGCGCGCGGATCGCCAGCGGCTCTTGGGACAAGACGGTGCGGGTGTGGGACGCGCGCAGCGGCGCGGAACTGGCCGTGTTGCGCGGGCACGAGAATTCTGTAAGGAGCGTGAGCTATTCCCCGGACGGCGCGCGGATCGCCAGCGGCTCGTCTGACCAAGCGGTGCGGGTGTGGGACGCGCGCAGCGGCGCGGAACTGGAGGTGATTCAAGGCTCCGGGGATGTGCGGGCGATCGCCGCCGGCTCGCAGGCATTCCCGCTGCAGGCCCTCGACCGCGGCCCGGAGACGGTCGTTGAGCGAGCCGACAGCGGCGAGCTGGTCGCGTGGTTCCCGGTTTGCCTCAACAAAATCGTAACCCACCCCTCCGGCCGCACCTGGGCTGGGGCAGCCGCCAACTACCTGTGCCTCATCACGCTGGAAGGAGGCGACTTCCCGACGTAGGAGTGCATCAGGACCGCCTCGCTCCGGCGTTTCACCAGTGAAGCCGACCGCCTGAACAACGATCCGCATGCTAATCTCGTCTACATGCCGCGACGCAAAGCCGCCCCGCGTCCCGCCGTTCGCCCGTGTCGCGTTCACGGGCGTTGTGGCCTGTGGCCCCGGCGTCGCGACGTAGCGGCCCGGCCACGATCCGGCAGGTGCCGCCACAGGGATCGCTGCCCTTCCCGCCCCCCGTCCCGACGTTCGCCCGTGTCGCGTTCACGGGCGGAAGTCGGGTCCCTGTGGCCAATGGCCGGGCGTCGCGACGTGGGCACGGGGCGTAGCCTGGCTGCGATCCGGCAGGGACGGTCAAAGTGATCGCGTCCACGCCATCGCCGCCCCGCGTCCCGCCGTTCGTCCATGTCGCGTTCACGGGCGTTGTGGCCTGTGGCCAACGGTCCCGGCGTCGCGACGCGGGCACAGGCTGTGGCTATCTGGCCGCGATCCGGCAGGTGCTGGCCATAGGGGTGCTACCACCGCCGCCGACGTGGGCCCTCCGCCCTATCCTGGGACCGATGCCAATTTGCCAGCAAGCCGTCGCTGCGGAGATTGACTGGCTACACAAATAAGAGTTCTAATCAACTAAATCGCTTTCTGGCAGATCCTGCCAATGACGGTTCTGCCAATCCAGCGCCGTTCACGGAGACAATACCATGGTTGAACGACACGGCGACTTCAGCATCATGGCACGCCAAACGGAAGGCTTCGAAGGCCAGTACACGGTAGTGAACGTCGTTAACGGCCAAGTGCGACACTTCGAGACGATCGAGGCGTGCCGCGAGTACATTGGCGTGGCTGGAAGCCGCGGTCCCCAGTGGGACGCAATTCCGTTGGATGCAGCCGGAAAACCGCTGCACGAACCGGCCGTCATCGCGGCTGTAGACGAAACAGCCGCCAAGGTATCCGGCCGAGACTGGTTCCACTTTATCGGGGTCTTTCACATCAAGGACATCCAGGTGAAGCCCCACAAGATCCTTCACCGCTAGACGCCAGCGTTCTTCGGCAACTAGTCCAGCCGCCCCTTTCACCCACGCGTTCCGCCTCCGCGAGTCATAACCCGCCAGTCATTTTTGTTCGAAGAGTGTCCGGCCCGCTAAGGGAGCCTGAACCCACGTTCCGGCTCGCTATAGGGAGCCGGACACCCGGCGTTAACCCAGAAAAGAGCCTTCCGAGACAGTGGCGGACTTGTGGTAAAATAGTCCGAACGAGTGGTCGGTCGCAATGTCTCTACTTTGGGAACCGAGGCACGCGAGTGAGACAGAACGCTGGTCGTAAGTTGTTTCCAGAACTGGCGTTGAAACGAAAAAAGCCGAGGCTTTTGGCCTCGGCTTTGTTCGTTAACCCCTGGGTCGCTTCTTATTTTGCGATCGGAGTTGAGGTTGTGTGGTCCGCACTCGCTTCGAGCGGTCTCGAAACTACGGGTAATGATCGGAAGTTCATTACCCGCGATTTTAGCGACTTGATCCACACACCGCTAAGCCGCGCTGCCGGCCGACGTATCCCCGAAAGTTCAGCGCCTCCCAAAAAACGGTATCTCCTTTCTGTTCTCTGGGACGCTACCTGGGATTTCTTCTATGTGCCATATGATCCCCACCGGGCGGTGGCCGGAACGTGGAATGCCTGACTGCCCGACAACTCCGCGGGTTCTTGTGCCGCCGCTGTTGCAATTCTCCACAGAACCGCAATAATCATCGTTGATTGAACGACTTGAAATCCTCGCGGGGGACTGACCGCACTTGCCGTCGCGAGCCGTGGCGAATACAGTCGGCCATATGCCAGCAACAGACATAACCCAACGCACGGCCTCAGTGCGACCTCCCGCGAAATCGGCAATTCGAGGCAAGTTAATATATTAACTTACTTGCGCAGATAATTTCTGTAATTGTGCGCACTTTGCAGAAAGAAATCTGCAATCGCACCGCAAGAACAGAATTTTTTCTGTTCTTGGGGGTGATACCTAAGAATTCTTTCTACAGACAATAATGTTATGGTGACAAGACAAGCGGTTGACGCCGTAGGTGATTCCATGAACGATCATTTTCGGATGCATCCCTATCTAAACGCGATCCGATGGACTGCGCGATTCACTGGCGTGGCCCTGCTGATCATGGTGGCAATCTTCACCGTGATGGACGGGATTCAACACCTCCCTAAACTTCTTACACAGTCGGTCGCAATGCAAGTTGAGTATGTCGCCATAGTATCAGTGTTGTTGGCAAACCTCTTAGCATGGAGGTGGGAAGGATTAGGGGCTGTTGTGGCAATCGCTTGCTACACGATATTTTGCACCATTGAATTCATGACGAGCGGGAAATTTCCCTTCGGCTCAATCATATATCTTATTCCCGCAATGATGTTCCTTGCGGTCTGGATGCTTGCCCGACGTGAGAGTGAATTGAATGCTGCTTAGGCGTCTAACAAGGCACGTCCGTGCCAACCGTTGGCCGCCAGTTCAGACGCACTTTCGTACCCAACCACCGGAAGATTGTACCAAACACAGGTCCCGCCATAACAACGTGTTGCACGGGAGTTGCCGGTCAGGTCGGTCCTGATGGTACAATGATTGGCGGCAACCCCGTGAACACTATCGTTCGGCCAGTGGTACGCGACTCCATTCATCACGCTGGAAAGGAAGGGCCGCATGAACGGACTCTGGTATGGACGCCTTGCGGTTGTCGCTCTTGCGCTACATGCGGTTATTGCGCCGAGACTGACCGCGGGCGAGCCTACGGTCGAGACGCTCATCGCCAACGTCCCTGTTCTTTCACCGAAGAACGAGGGCCTCACCAGCTTCCAACTTGAATCCGAGATGATGACGTGGTTTGAGGTTCCTTTCGTCGTAAAGCTCGTCTGGTGCCGGCCTGATCGGTTTGGGATGGTCGTCACTGCCGGTGCGGAGCGGACTCCGTTCTGGTTTCTCTCCGAAAAACAGTCGATGGATTTTGACATAACCAGCGGAACGGTGCTTCTCTGCAAGGACGTTGGGCCACAATTTGTCGTCCGGGCCGACGACGAGGGAATGAAACTGAACCTGTCGATTGCCAGCGAGGCAAAAACCGAAGTGACAATTGACCTGCCGTCATTCCTGAACCACGCAATGCAGAATGGAACCGTCACACAGGATTCCGGAGGAGACTGGCGATTGAGGCTTCGTTCGAAGTCTGGAAAATCGGAGGTGATGGCGGTATTCAAGAACTGCCGAGGGTACCCTATCCGTAGCTTGGAGATTCGGTCCGTCGCAGAGGATTCGCTGCTATTCGCCGTCCGCGACATCTGTGTGAACGCGGAAGCGACGCCTGCGTGGCCAGATTTTCCGGTTGCCGATTCCTTTCCGAAGGGCCTCAGGGTCGTGCGAATTGCGGATCTCAAGACCGAGTCGCATGCGGACGGGCTTGGCGTGGTCGCCCGCGGTCTCCGCACCGTGGCGGCTCACGGCGGCCTTCGCAATCCCAAGTGGCGGAGCACGCCATTTGTGTCCAATGTCGATTGGGCCGATGCGCAGAAAACGAACGACGAGATTGGCCCGCCCTTGCGGACCCTATTGAACGTCGAACCGGCCGAACCAAAGGATGCAGGCGAGCGGGGGTAAGGTCGGATGCCGGTGATTGTGTTTTCCCGTCCCCGCCGCCTGATCCTGGTCGTTCGTGGGCAAACCCCGCGGCCGCTGAAAACTCCGTTGGCCGATCTTTCCCGGCCCGACGTCGCTGGCTTCGATCGGATCTGTCCGCTACCGCATCTCCGTCGCCGGGTTCGTTCGGCGTGCCGGCCGCTTGCGGTTGGACGGAAATCTTTCGCTTCCGATGGAAAACTTCCGTTGGAAGATCAACCCGTCCGGGGCGTCGCTGGGCTTCGATCGGATCTTCCGGAATCGGAATCCCGGAATCGAAAAAAACGTGCGGCTCTTCGCGCGAAACCGAGTCGTCACGGCGATGGCCGGCCCGGATCGGACTCCTGGACGCGGGACGCGAAAAAAAAATGCTTGCCACCGCCGCGGCGGCGCGGTAGGATGACGGTCCGCTGACTGGGCGACGGTCGTCCAGCGCCGCACCGGCCGCAGACGACCGCAGCCCGCGAACAAAACGATGCACCGGAGGCCGCGACGGCGTCGTCACAAGTCGAAAGATCCCCGGCGCGGCCCCGGTGATCGTAACCGTCGGCAATCTAGTCTACAGAGAATGAGCAGAGCGAAACCTCAAATCCGGACACGTCAAGGAAATCCGGTCGAGTATCAATCGGTGCGGTACGATGAAAGAATGCCTCTGCGATCAGATGGCGCAGAAGTCTTGTATCACGAGTACGGTGTTCAACTGCGTCGTACAATCAATGGCGAATACATTTTGAATGTGCTTTGCGGGAGAGTTGGACAATACGGAGTAGAAATAGCTCTGACGCAACTGGAAATTGACAAATACGGTGACGACGACGGGGACACGTTCATCCACAATCTTGGCGAGGATGTCCATAATGACTCGAATGCCTTTGCGTCGAGAGTTGTGCGAACTTGTTGAATGTTCTTGATGACTACAGCTGAACGCTATCTGCGTCGGAGTACATTCATGTCACCGAGGAATGGCCGAACCAACGGATGCAATCGAGCCGCCGATTCGATTGCTGCTGAATGGACGATCGATCGCGGCGGCCGATTGATCCGAAACGTTCTGCGGCAACAAAAGTATCCGCGCGACTAAGAGACAGTCTTTATGGGATACCGCGTTTCCTGGATAGCTCGCTCCGGAACGTCCACAGGCGAACTGCTCCAGCTGTCTGGCAGAAACCTGTCGGGGGAACGTCACGAATTCCCCGATGTGGGTTGGTACTTGCTTGAATTGCCAAGCGAGAATCAATCACCATGGGTCTTGCTGATTGCTGATGGATCAGAGAACTACGCCGATCTCAGCCCCTCGCACGCCCAGTCACTATCCAAAGACGGCAATGAAACGCTTTTCTTCTGGTGCTCCGACACCGTAATGGCCACCGAATTGCGGTGCTTCCAAGACGGCAGACAAGCATGGTCCATTCAATACGACTGTGGAGACAAGACGAAGCAACCAGCGATGAACGGCAATTTGCCGCACATCGCCCAAAAGATCCTTAAAGATTTACAGACGAAACAACAGGCTGACGATGGTGCGGACTACATTTATGACCTGACTGCGGAAGTGGGACATAGCGTCGTTGGTTTTCGGCACGACACGGATCTTGAGATGGATGATTCTGAACCGTTCCAGCTACTTAGCGAACCTATGAAACAGCGGCCGGCGTGGTGGCAGTTCTGGAAGCGATGAGCCGCAGAACCAGGCCGTGAACCGGAGCGGCCGACGACGTCTGTTTTGAAATCACAGTCTTTGGCGGCCGCCCGGTTACGGCAGCCGTTCGCCGGCAAACCATGCTCGCCCCGCGCGCCAAAGACTCCGCTGGCAGGGCGGCTTTGTTCCCGGGGGTCAATCGCTTCGGTCACGTCTGTCCGCTATCGCATTTCCGGAATCCGAAAAAACGTGCGCGTCCTCGCGCGAAACCAGGCCACCCCGGCGATGGTTGGGCGGAACCGAAAACCCCCGCGCGACGGCGCGCGACGAAAAAATACTTGCCGTCGCGTCCCGCGCGCGGTATGATAACCGCCGTCGCGACGGTCTGCGGTCGCCCGTGCGGCCGCAGACCGCAGACGAACGATGCCGACGAACCATCGGATGCAATCGAGCGGCGGTTGCGCCGTGCGGAATGGCCGGTCGACCTGTCGCCGCCGATTGATCCGGAACGTTCGGCGATTGATTCAGCGCTGTTGAGATCTGCATGTCTTCACCAGAAAAAGCCGTGAATCCGAAATTGAAATGCTATCCTCTGTGCGGTGCCGCCTTTGGCGCGATTTGCCTTGGGCTGGCGGGCGCGGCGTATGGTACCTTCCTGCATCTCAATCCAGACTACCGGGATTCGCTAATCCGCGACGAACTCAGCACACCGCACCCCGACAACCCTCGGTACGTCGCGGCGATTGTCGCCGTGCGGTATCAGGGATTCACAGAACTCGTAATCCGCAAGTCAGTAGTACCGTTCGTAGTCGGCGGTCTGCTTGGCGCAGCCGCGGGTTCCGGATTCGCGCAGTACCGGCGACGCAAACAGTTACACCCATCGGACGTGACGCGACCCAGGAGGTTTACGCTTGTTGAGTTGCTTGTCGTCACGGCAATCATTGGAATGTTGGTCGCAATGCTTGCGCCGGTTGGTGGTACTGGATTGGTGTATTACGACGGAAAAGACCAGTTCTACTGGCTTGAACAACTGGAATTCGGGCCAGAGTCCGCGCGGCCAACCGCCATTACTGCACTTTGCTCATTGCTGGAAAGAAAGCCGTTCCCCTGCAGGTCGACGATCATTCCCGCGCTGGCAGATTGCGGCGGTGACGCCCGACCTGCGATTCCGATCTTAGAAAAACTGACGACTGACAACGAGGAGAGCATCAAGACGGCGGCGGTTGAGGCACTGTTGAAGCTGAGAACTGTTGCCGAACAATCGGATGCACGCGAGGCGGGCTTGCGTGCGGATTCAAATGGATGATCATGCGTCCCGCCCGCGTGATCCGTGTCGTTCATCGACTGAAGTTTGCTCGACTCACAACAAGGTCAAACATGAAAAAGTCACACCGTGCGCAACTTGAAGGGATTCCTGGATTCTACAGCGACTCGGGAGCATTAAAGTTTCACCACAGTGAAGCGGAACGCATCGGTCGCGACTATGAACAGATTGAGCGACGGGCTTACCCGCCGATGTCTCCGTCGACTCAAGCCAACCTTTTAGCACAAGCGGCCGAGCACCAGAATCAAATGTTTGCGAAACTTCAGCCGAAGGTTGACGCAATCTTGAACGACCCGAACGACCCACGCGCAAAGATGATGCAGCAACTTCTGGGGACGCTAGGCGGCATGCCTGCCCCTCACGATGTTGACGCAATGCGTAAAGATGTCCTGGCGGGGTCCGAAATATCCCAGCCGCAAAGCAACTACAGCGGCATTGATGTCGATTCACGCGATGGCGAAGACTCGCCTGTGGACGCAGCCAAATGGCTTTCCGACAATTTCGAATCGTTGATCCCCGGTTTCATAGAGGCCGCGAAATACGCGTACTCAAGGCTGGAAGAGGAGAACTTGGGCGATACGGAATCTTACGCATATATCCTCGACAATCCGTCCGACCAAGACTATCTGGACCGCATTCGAATTCTGTCGGTTGAGATCGGTTCGAACCGCCGATATACCTTTTCTCTTGAGGCTCCTTCCTCGCATCTCGAAGAACATGGTATGTACGCAGTTTTCGAAGAATCCAAGTTGCTAGGCTGTGGCGAATACGACATCGTCGAAGAGCTTGAGTACGGTGGGTGCGGTGACGACGAAGAATAGCGATGAACCATCCCGTGCACCGGAGCCGGGCTTGCGAGTTTTTTCAAATGGTCAATCAATTCTCCCGGCCCGGTGACGGGTGACGTTCCGCATCAACGAGCGGCACGGTCGCAGAGGACCACAATGGAGCAGTCGCATGTCCCCGCCAACCCAACTCACGGTGAAGCTGAAGCGAAACATGCTTCTAGTCGGCTTCCGAAGTGCGAAAATACAGGACGACACGCACATCACGACCATCGGCCGAGAACTTCTCGAAATCTGTGACCTCGCCTTGAGGTGTGAACGACGCATTCTGGTCAATTTTCGGGGAGTCGAGGTCCTCTCCTCTGCCATATCTGCCATAATCGGGAAGATCGTTCTGCTGAATAAGAAGGCGAAGGCATCGGGAATCTCGATCGGGATATGCAACGTCGCTCCCGAAATCATGCGTGTTTTTCAACTCACGCGGCTGAACAGGGTGTTTTCCATTGTCGATTACGAAGAGGATGATGAGGACGATGAGGAAGGGCTCCAAGCCTTTGGATGCCGCAGACCAACCGGCGGGAATTTTGCGGGAGCTCAACGCGGCCTGGGCCGCAGTCGTGAGTCGGAAGGCGAACGCGATGGTTTCCGTTTTGCGCCGGAGCTCTTTCAAGTTCGAACCGACGTAATCGCGGAGTTGACCAACCGGGGTTTCGATTGGCTGAGCCATTACTCCTCTGTTGATCCAATGCACGATGTCTACGGCATCGAGGTTTGCGGTATCCACCGCCAGGAGGATGCGTCTGCAATCCTGAGTATTCTGATTGGAATGTTTCCCCATTGGAGACCTGGATGACTAGAGTACCGGGACTACGGCCGTGAGCCGGGATGGATAGCCAGAGTTCAACGGGACCGAAACCGACCGGATGAGAATTGGGAGACCGCTTGACGCGTCATGGTCGCCAACAATCAATGGCGTTTAGAGCTGGCTTGCTCTCTTTGGACGGAACGGGGCAGATGCGGAACCAATCGCTGGACCAGAGTCGCCGATCTGGTCGGAATCAAGTGGAACGCTGATTGGCGGCGACCTGGTCAGCTTGGTCGTTCGGCCTGTCCTGCAACCACAAGGATCCCAAAATGTTGTCTCGGTTGCTTGGTTTGTTCAAGAGGAGGCCGGGGGCGGACTTCGATGCCCCGCTTTCGCCGGAGGCGGGCCAATTCCTTGCGGCAGCATCGGACGAATTCAACCGAAAGCAGGAGGCCCTTCAAAACACATGGAACTTCGGCTCGGCAGCCCAATGGGGTTACGATCAGCTATCGGGCGTTCTTCGACTCACCTTCGCGGATGGCTCACGACTCGAGGCCGAAGGGCAAGTCCTTGGCAGTTATTGCCCGGGTGACGGCAAATGGGAATGGGCGTGGAACAATCCGAATGTAGACAGGAAAGTCGCTAAGGACAGCCACAAGGTGCGGGAACTTGGTGATCGCCTGCAGATTTCGTACTTGCAACTCGGAACGATTCCCTTGCCTGAGCCCAAAATGGTGTCATACCTGTGTGCCATTGGGATCAAGGCGACGAATTCGATTGGCGTCTACCAAGGTGAGGCTGGGCCAATCCAGGTCTTCATTCTGCTTAAGAGACCGCGACGAGTTTAGGGCCAGGCGTTGCACGCGAGCGGGCGGCGGCGTCGGTTTTGAAGTCAACGTCCAACGCGCCCGCCGCGTGAACGTTACGTGCTTTGCCGAGGGCGGGTATTGGTTCCTACGCAACCGGAATTCGACTCGTGTCCGCAAATCCCTACCAACCACCGCTTGCCCTAGAGTCGCCGCGACGCCCAGCGCGGAATATCTGCGCACGAATCGGGTTCGTCACCTCGCTCGTGGGAGTTGCTGGTGTATTCCTGGTCGGCCCGTTCGGTCCATCGGTTTCCGGAATCGGGATGCGGATCGCCTTCCTCTGTGTGCCAGGATTGTTACTCAGCGTCGCTGGTTTGTTTCGTCCGCCGCGTCGTCTCGCTGGCTGGGGCGTAGCACTTGGGGTGTTCGGCACACTCTTTCTGCCGACGTTTTGCCTATCACTTTTTGTGTTCCGCCGTAGTTAAGGGGAGGCATTGGAGAGAGATGAGGCTGTCCATGTCCGCTTTCAGTCACGTGAGGGAGTCCACTTGAAAGACTTGGAAACAGCACGTAACAGGGTGGACCGAAGCGGCGTGTAGGTCCAGCGGGATGGTTGGTCCGTCCTGTCGCCGCTCGGTCACCCTAATCGTTCTACGTGCAGGCCATGCAGTCCATACGCCACCGGTCAGCCTACTGGCAGATCCCAACGCTTGCCATTTTGGCGGGCCTGTGGATTGCTCTGTCAATCCCGTTGGCTTTCGGCTACGGCGATGCGGAAGCGTTTTTCCTGCGTACCTTCAAGGATTACGCTCGAGCGGCCCATCCCTACCTCAGTCTGAATCCCATATTTATCCAGTTCTGGATCGCTCACTTCTGTCTTCTGATCTTCGGCATCGTGGCGGTCACGATTCATAAGTCTGATTTGTTCACGGTCTTGATTATCGGCCCTACGCTCGCACTCGGAGTCGCCCTTTTCTCGCAACAGTGGTCCGACCCGGACTGGATCTTATTCACCGGCGTCTGCTTGATCGGATGGCTGCTGGCAATCGTCTCGGGCGGTGTATATTGTCTGTACAAGCTGTGTGTTCGCCCCGTAGAACCTATGAAGGATTAGATTGTGCGGCGATCGAAGGAGAACGGTTGGCGGGGGCAGAGACTGAATGAGGGAGAACGGTTGATCCGACTCCGCGATGTGGCCCGCCGGACATGCTGTCTCCACATGCCCACACGGTCCGCTGGCATCACACCCCTGATTCCAGCCGTATCCCCATCTTCTCAAACACCAACCACCGCCCCTCCCACCCGCCATCCTCCGTCGCCACCAGTTCCATCGTCAACCGCCCATCGTCCCCCGCGATCATAAGCCGCCCATCCCGAATCGCCCAGTACCGCTCACAGCCGGCGCCGCCCACGCTGATCGTCCCGTCGCCCCGAAACACCATCGGCCTGTGGTCGTAGCCGATTCGATTGTACTCAAATCGTCGACCGTTCAGCGCCGCGGTCGCCGCCCGGTCCGCGTCCGTCGCCAGCGTCTGGGCCGCAGGCGACCACACGTTCTTCAACTCGGCGATGTACCGCAAGCATTCCGCCTCAAACTGGAACCCCGGCACCTGCGGATTGTCGTACAGGGACCACTTCCGCCCGTTGCGATGCTGAAACAAGCGGTGATCCTCGAAATCGTGCTGACACATCGTCCCCGCCAGCGTATGGATGCCGCGACTCGGCATGGCGTACTCCTGCCCCAACTTCCGCCAGCACAGATGGAACAACTCCTTGTCCCCGTGGACGTGAGCGAAGAAAAACGCTGACCGTTCCCCGCACCAGTTCGCGAAGGTCAACGCCCGCCAGCAGCGGGCTTTGTCGATGACGATCTGGCCCGATTCAACCTCGGGCTCGTCGCGATACGGGATGTTGCCGAACACTCGCCAGGCGGCCCGCTCCGGTGACAGGCGGCCGTAGTCTGGCCACAGGATCGTCCCGTGCTGGGCGTACTGCGGCGTGTCGAACAGGAACGCCGGGTCGCGGACTGGCACGTTGTCGGCGTCCAGGTAGTGCGACGTGGTCCGTTGCGAATTGCTCTTGGCCAGTGGTTCCTTGACGGCGTCTGCATCGTAGAAATATTGACGCGACTTCGTCAGCAGAAACACGTATTCGTGCGCGCGGGTCGGGCGATCGGTCACGCTTTCGGGCATCGGATTCCGTTTCGACCAGATAACGTCGCTCCGCAGATACCAACCGTCGACCTGCAGGGCAAGAGCCACTCGCCAAGGAATACCGATCAGATCCTTGGGCTTGATCAACGAGTCCCGGAAGTCCAGGCTCGGCTTGCTCGGTGGCGTGCTCGAATCGGGCGTGCGGTCGTCACCGAAAGGTTTGTGAGCATACTTCTTCCCCCAGTAACCGGCGTATGTGTCGCCCATGTTCAACCAGAGCGTACCGTCGTCCCGCAACACGCGATGCACTTCCCGAAATGCTGCCACCAAGCGGCAGACGTAGCATTCGCCACACGGCGCACCGGTCGCCCAGCCGAGACAGTCGGGAATCCGCTCCAGGCCAAGTTGCCCGGCGACACCATAGTCGCGGAGCGCCCAATACGGCGGTGATGTCACGCACGTATGGACCGAACCCGCCGGCAACAGCCGCAGGACTTCTCGGCAGTCGCCGCAGTAAATCGTGACCTGGTTTTGCACAAGGGGGGCCATAATTGGTGTTGCCTGTTCGTGTTTTGCGAACTATAATCCCGTTAAATGCCGATACGAGAAGCGAGGTTGAGTTGCGCGTCATTTCCAAAGCTCGGTTGAAACAGTTCTGGCTGATGCCCGGCTACCAGGATGCGGAGGGCCCGCTCCGGGCGTGGTACACGCACGTGAACAGCTGAACGGTGTCGTGGCAGTCGTGGGGGGACGTGAAAGCAGACTTCGGCAGCGCCAGCCTCGTCGGCAGTTGTGCGGTCTTCAACGTCGGCGGCAATAAGTACCGCTTGATCACTCGCATCCTGTATTCCAGCCAAAAGGTCTTCATTCTCCGAGTCATGTCCCACACGGAATACGACGAGGACAAATGGAAGGACGAGTGCGGGTGCTTTGCGCCACCGCCGCAGAGGCGGATTTCCGACACGTCCAGGCAAAAACCAAGAAGACGGTGACTCATGGTTATTCAGACAAAGTTTCGATTGACAGGGAAGCAACGCGATTCCTACCTTGAACTGGTGCAGGTGTTTCCTTTGACCTCGATTCGGTCCAATGAACATCTGGAGGCAGCCCAGGCGGTGATCGATGAGCTGCTTGCCAAAGGTGCTCTGGATGACGGGGAGCAGTTGTACCTCGACGGGCTCAGTGATCTGGTAGCCGACTACGAGGACGAACATCACCCCATCGCTCCGGCTTCGGATGCCGACATGCTTCGCCACCTGATGGATGCCAAGGGAGTAACGCAGGCACAGCTGCACCGGGAGACCGGGATTGCAAAGTCCACGATTTCCGAGATGCTTGCCGGGCGGAAAGCGTTCACCCGGCAGATCATTCGTAAGCTGGCAGATTACTTCCACGTGGATGTCGGCGTCCTGGCGGCCAACATTTGATCGCACAACGCGACCCGGTAGCCGCCCCGCCGCTTGACTGTCGCACAATAAGGCCCCGACACGGGGTTTCCTCCTTGGCATGGGATTCACGTCGACTCACTTCCCTTCTCGCCGCTGTGGCCAAACGTTCGCGCTAGAACGACTACTCCGTAACGTCCGTTTCGCTGTCGCAAGTCCGTGTCTTTCGCACTGCCTGGATCAGCGATTCGACGGCAGCGTTGTACTCGATTTCCGCCATGCCTCCACCGTCGGGCCCAAAGGCCCGCTCCAGGGCTTCCCGGCCCGCCACACGCCGCAAGGCTTCCATGTCGGCAGGATCGTTGCGGTCGGCCGTAAAGATGGGCTGGGACCGACGCTCTTCGTACTTGCGACGCTCCTCGTCGCAGCACATGCAGCCCCAGCCGCCACACCACGGGCAGTGCGGAAAGGCTCCCTTGAGTTGTTGGCGAATTTGTCGTTTCATGTCTTCCTCCGCGAGTAATCAGACAGCCTGTTCCGTCGGAGCCGCGATGCGTTCCGCCTTCTTCCCAGTGAACTTTTCGAATCGCTGCACAATGACATCTGCGTACAACGAGTGCGTCCGGGTGCGGTGTCGTCCTTTCCGCGACTGAAAGGTCGCGGCCCCATTGAAGCGTTCTGCTGTGTGCCGTGGCGGCTGTACGTCGGTTTCTTTCCGCGACTGAAAGGTCGCGGCCCCATTGAAGCCGGGCTGTGTCTGACGGTGTGCGTTCCGGGCTGGTGGCCTTTCCGCGACTGAAAGGTCGCGGCCCCATTGAAGCGACGAAAAAGGCTTCCATCCCACGATGGTCTTTCAGCTTTCCGCGACTGAAAGGTCGCGGCCCCATTGAAGCGATGATTGGTATCGGTAGTCTTGTGCTGATAAATTGTTCTTTCCGCGACTGAAAGGTCGCGGCCCCATTGAAGCCAATCGTCCCTGATCGAGTCGCAGATCTCTTTCAGCTTTCCGCGACTGAAAGGTCGCGGCCCCATTGAAGCACCGGCGAAGTGCTACTGAACGGTCCCAAGACGGTGACTTTCCGCGACTGAAAGGTCGCGGCCCCATTGAAGCTTCAACGATCGGCCCCCGGTGCGGGCAGGCATACCAACCTTTCCGCGACTGAAAGGTCGCGGCCCCATTGAAGCGTCCAGCAGAACGCCCAAGACAACGTTGGCCTTCGTCCTTTCCGCGACTGAAAGGTCGCGGCCCCATTGAAGCCTCGTTTTCACCGCCGACCACGTACGACCAGCCGGTCAGCTTTCCGCGACTGAAAGGTCGCGGCCCCATTGAAGCGTTCCGTCTTCGGACCAATTAGCAATCCAGGTGGTCCTTTCCGCGACTGAAAGGTCGCGGCCCCATTGAAGCTTCACCGAGCCTCACGCAGCCTGGGGCAACCAGCAGGCCTTTCCGCGACTGAAAGGTCGCGGCCCCATTGAAGCCGGACCTAATGGTCGTCCCTCGGGGTACAAGAACGTGGCCTTTCCGCGACTGAAAGGTCGCGGCCCCATTGAAGCACATAACGGTAAACAGTAAACGCGGGTTGATCCGGCAGGTGTCACCGAGCATCGCCGCCCATTCCCGCCCCCACGTCCCGCCGTTCGCCCATGCCGCGTTCACGGGCGGAAGTGGCCCCGGCGTCGCGACGTAGCCGCGATCCGGCAGCCCGACGCTCACACGATGGGCACCGCCTGTGAGCGTCAGCCGCTTGGCCGCGATCCGGCAGGTGCCGCCCACGGGAATCGCGACCACGCCATTCCCGCCCCGCGTCCCGCCGTTCGCCCGTGTCGTGTTCACGGGCGGAAGCCGCATCGTGGTTTGCCGGCGTCCCGGCGTCGCGACATAGCCACGTATCGTAGCCGCTGCCCTCCACGATGGACACATTAACGGCAAGCCAAAGCGACGTGATGATTTCCGCGTCCGCTTGGACGGGTCAGTTGCCCGCGAACCCGACCTTGACCACGGGCGGGTACTTCTGCAGCACCTTTAGATACCGCTCGCCTTCCGCCCCGAGGGGCACGGTGGCCGGAATATGCCGAGCCCCGATGCTAATGTCTTCCTGGGGGTCCGTGTACAGGTTGGTCACCAGTACGCCGCCGGTCTGCGTCACCATGGCGCCGCTGAATCCCGCTTGGAACCCCCTGGGGAAGACGGCCTTCTCCAACTCGACGACGATGTGCAGCTTGAACTCGTCAATCCGCACGGCCGAGAAGAACTGGTTCATGGTGTAGATGCGGCTGCGGCGGTTGGATTCGCCCTTGTCCGCCAGAAGGAACGACACTTGGTCAATGCCGTCCACGTAGCGGTCCTTGGGCAGGTAATTAGCCAAGTCCCCGCCGGGGGCGCCGGCCAGCGACGCGCAGGTGTTGAAGAGGTCTGCCAGGTCAAACAGCCCGTCGGACTTGCGCGGCTGGATCATACCCTTCCAGTAGGCGAAGGTCGGGACGCGGACGCCGCCCTCCCAACTCGACCCTTTGTGCCCGCGGAACGGCGACCGCCCGTGCGGCGGGACCTCGCCCTCCGGCCCGTTGTCCGAGGTGAAGAAGACCAGCGTGTTTTCCAGTTGCCCGGTCTCCTCCAGAGCCTTGACCAGCCGCCCGAGGATGTCGTCGGCCTCGACCATCGCATCGCTGAAGACCGTCCGGGCCGGGGACTTGCCCGCGTAGGTTTCGTTGGGATAGTTGTCGAAATGGCCAGCCCGGGTCGCATGGTAGAGGAGCCAGGGCTGGTCGCTGTCGGCCATCTTCCGGATGAACTTGTCGCTGTAGGCCGCCCAGTCCTGATCGAGGTTCTGGATGGTGGTCAGGTTGATCTGATAGACGCTCTCCGCGCCCTTCTTGCCCTTGACGCAGTGGACGTTGTCGTGGCTGAACGGAAGTTTCTCCATGGCCCCAAAGCGGACGGGGCTGAGCGCGAACTCGGGGTTGAAGTACACGTCTCGCCATTCGGTGTACATGTCCGACACGCCCAGGAACCCGTAGAAATCATCGAAGCCGACGTTCTGCGGCAGCGACGCCTCGTTCTCGCCCATGTGCCACTTGCCCACACCCTGGGTGACGTAACCGAGCTTCTGCAGAATGGCGGGCATGGTCACCGCGCCGTCGAGACCGCCCGGCTCGCCATACATCGGGGGGCGGAGCAGACCGTGATGCAGCGGGTTTTGTCCGGTCATGATCGTCGCGCGGGTGGGGGTGCAGCTGGGCGTGGAGTAGGCCGAGGTCAGGATGAGCCCGGCGTAGGCCAACCGGTCCATGGTCGGCGTCGGATTGCCGACGGCCTCGCCGCCGCCGTTGAAGCCGGGGTCCATCCAACCGACGTCATCCATGATGAAGATCAGGATGTTCGGCTTCTTGCGTGTCCGCTTCCGTAGATCAGCAAGCTTGGCCAGAGCTTCCTGCTCCTGGTCGGGATGGACTATCGCCGGCTCCATGTTCTCGGCGATGGGCTTGGGCATCCGGAACAGGTACTGGTTCGGATGTTCATACCCCTTGGCCGCGGTCTGGCCCGTCACGGCCCCGCGCGTGATGCCCGGCGTCTCGGGGTCCGCCGCCGAAGCGAACGGAGCCATGACCATCGCGGCAAGTGCCGGTACAGCCCAGCCGACCTGATGGATCAGCCCCCGACCGTTTGGACTCCTTCTCGTCTTCATCATCCACTCCTCCTCTGCAATGAACTGGGTAAGTGACTCGTGGGGTGCGGAGTAATCGCTACGACTTTGAGAAGCCGTGTGGTCTCCTTGGAGATCCGTCAGCCGTCTCGTATCAATTTGAGTCTTTCTGAAGGAAGATCGCTAGTGTACGCTCGCGTGTGCAAGAAAGACAACGACACAATCGCCGCTGACGGGCCCGGCTGTGAACATCAGCCGCCTGGCCGCGATCCGGCAGGTGCCGCCCTTCCAGCCCCCGTGGCCCGCCGTTCGCCCGTGCCGTGTTCAAGGACGGAAGCCGCGTCCCTGTGGCCAACGGCCCGGCGTCTGCCGCGT
>Ga0351847_1118_pt1 | contig 28110 bp, 13 predicted proteins | sample TotcelHFGM3001M5_FD_206800 | JGI IMG/M metagenome (GOLD analysis project Ga0351847, IMG submission 206800) | Enriched cells from coal bed in the Powder River Basin, Montana, United States - Total cells FGM rep1 HSBNCT.FGM.300.1.M5 ... | reverse complement strand
GATTTGCCCTGCGACCGATCGGAGCGAGGTTGCCCCCACGCACTCTGCTCGCCAGCGGATGATCACCGCGGTCCGGTGGATTTCGAGCCTGTTGATTTTGGCGGCGCTGCTGACGATCGTCCGCGCGCTGCCGATCAACCAGGCGATGGGAGCGATCCAAAGTTGGACCGCCGGTCTGGGAAGCGACGGTAACCCAGATATGACACGGAAACCAGGCAATCGCGCCAGGGCCACAGAGGCCGTACCGTTCGCTACTTTTGCCATCGACTTCCAGTTGGCGCTGATCCAGGAGCACATCGACAAGGCGGTAGCGGCCAACGAGGATCGGGCGATGGTGGAAGTCCGCAAGCGGTGGGCGCGAGCGCAGGGGTTCCTGTCGGCGGCACGCACGTCGCTGGGTCTTGTCTCGAACGCCCAATACGAATTGGACCACAGCCGGGTCTACCCGTCGAAGCCGACGAAACGAAGCTGATGCCGGTGGCCGGGGTAAGCGATCACCGCCACACCACTCGGTGGTCGATCGGCGGCGCGGAGGGACGCGCCGTGCGTCGCGTTGATGCGGTTTCGTGATTGATTTGTCGTGACGCCATTGCCCCTTGAAGGACTTGGGCAGTCTGCGATACTGGGGAGTCGGAATTCCGTTGCGCGGATGCTCTGTGCGGTAGTGTGGCGGCAGGGAAAGGCGGTCCAGATGCGGTTGAAGGCCGTCATTGTCGAGAGCCTGGGTTGGGAGGATCTGCGGCGACTGGCCGAGTCGCTGGCCGTCGAGGGGGCGGATCGGCGCTCGGCGGATTCGATGCGGGCGGCAGTTGGGGCGTGCCGCCGGGCTACGGCGGAATCGCTGCTGGGCGGTCTGGGCAAGGACTCGCTGAAGGCCGTCTGCGCGGCGGTCGGTGTTCGAGCGGCCGGGCGGCGCGAGGAAATGATCGAGCGGATTCTGTCGGGTAACGGCCAGCCACAAACGGCCCTCGTGAAGAAACGGGACGGAATGATGAGCGAGGAAACAGCGAAGCCGGAACCTTCCGCTCGTTTAACCGCGCCCCAACGGGAAGCGCGGGGCATGGGCAACGCCAACGGTGGCAAGCTGGACGTTTCGCGGTTGGAGAACTGGCTGTGGGAAGCGGCTTGCGTGATCCGCGGGCCGGTGGATGCGCCGAAGTTCAAGGACTACATCCTGCCGCTGGTGTTCTTGAAGCGGCTGTCGGACGTGTTCGAGGACGAGGTTCGGCATCTGGCCGCCGAGTTCGGCAGCGAGGCGACGGCGGCAAAGCTGGTCGAGAAGGACCACAAGCTGGTCCGGTTCTTCATCCCGGAGACGGCTCGCTGGCCGACCATCGCACGGCAGACCACGGGGATCGGCCAGTTTCTGACAGACGCGGTGCGGGCCGTGGCGCGGGCGAACCCGAAGCTGTCGGGTGTGGTGGACGTGACGGACTTCAACGCCAACAAGCTGTTTTCAAAGGGACGGCCCAAGAATTTCCTGGAGGACCAGCACATCGACCGGATCGCCGGGGCGTACCAAGCCTGGAAGGCCGAGGAGGGCTTGGCGGCGGTCATCAGCAAGGCCGAGGCGGTCAAGAACGATTACAACTTGTCGCCCAGCCGCTATGTCGCCACGGGTGCCAAGGAAGAAGTCCTGCCGCTGGACGAAGCCGTGGTCCTGCTGGCCGAGGCCGAAGAGGAACGGGCCGAAGCGGATCGGGAGTTGGACAAGGTGCTGGCGAAGCTGGGATTTGCCGACTGGCGTGGCGGCGGGGACAACGGAGCGAAGAGATAGGTGAGCCGGGAGTAACCGATGCAACTGGAAGAGCGAATCGTCGTGAATCCGGAAGTCCTGGTCGGCAAGCCCGTGGTGCGCGGGACGCGGCTGAGCGTGGACTTTCTGCTGGGGCTGATGGCCCAAGGCTGGTCCGAGGCGGAGATCCTGCGGAACTATCCGGGCTTGGAGCGGGAAGACCTGCTGGCCTGCCTGCAATACGCCAGCCAGTTGGTTCAGGAGGAACGGGTTTACGAATACGGCCTGGCGAAGGTGGGATGATGCGATTCCTGGCCAACCTGGGATTCAAGGGGTACCGGAATGGGTAACAGGGCCGACGTTCAATCCCAGACTGAGGAAGGCTGCTCTTGTGACTGGCAGTCCACGCGGCTTGGCGATGTTAGCGAACTGCTGATGGGGAACTCGCCTCCCGGTTCAACCTATAACGAACAGGGCGACGGGTTGCCACTGATCAACGGGCCAGCGGAGTATGGGCCTCGGCACCCGAGACCGGTCAAGTGGACGACAGCGCCAAGTCGAATCTGCAAAGCCGGTGATGTACTGGTATGTGTGCGAGGCAACACGACTGGGCGGCTTTGCATTGCCGATGCCGAGTACTGTATTGGTCGCGGCGTTGCTGCAATCCGCGGCAAGTCAGGCACATACGGCAACGACTTCTTGGAGTTCGTCCTTCTCCATCAGCAATCGCGAATCCTGGATCTTGCGACCGGCGGCGGCTCGACGTTCCCGAACATCAACAAGCCGCAGTTGCAGGAATTGGCTGTTCCTCTTCCTCCCCTCCCCGAACAACGTGCGATCGCGCAGGTGCTGCGGACGGTGCAGCGGGCGAAGGCGGCGACGGAGAAGGTGCTCGCCGCCACGAAGCAACTCAAGCAGAGCCTCCTCCGCCACCTCTTCACCTACGGCCCCATCCCGTTCGACCAGGCGGATCAGGTGGAGTTGAAGGAGACGGCAATCGGCCCGATGCCTGAGCACTGGGAGGTGGTGCCATTGAACAGCGTTTCTCGGCTGGCCAGCGGCGGCACGCCGTCGAAACAGCGGCTCGATTTCTGGCGCGGATTAATTCCGTGGGTCAGTCCGAAGGACATGAAGAGTCCGCGGCTTTGGGACGCCGAAGACCATATTTCGGAACAAGGGCTCGAAGACGGCTCGCGACTGGTTCCGGCAGGATCACTGTTCATCGTCGTTCGAGGAATGATCTTGGCGAAAGAAGTGCCGCTTGCCTTGGCCATGACTTCGATGGCGTTCAACCAGGACATGAAGGCGATTCTCCCGAACGATCGGGTACTGTCATCTGACTACCTTCTCTACGCCCTCATTCGCCACCGAGATGTCCTTCTTCCTGAGATTGGCACGTCTGCCCACGGAACTCGACGGATAGGCACATCTGCCATCGAGAATCTGCTGAAGCTGCCGCTGCCGACCGATCAAGCGGGCATCCTGGCACGGCTGGCAGACGAACGGCTGGTCGTTTCCAAGCCCGGCGGTCGCTGGGACATCACGGCCCTGGGGGCGATCCTGTTCGCCAAGACGCTTCCGCCGTTCGCCCGGCTGGGTCGCAAGGCGCTGCGAGTCATCAAGTATCGGGGTACGGGGCGCACGGAGACGGAACGGGAATGGCACGACGCGCCGGCACAAAAAGGATATGCCACGGCCTTCGAGGCCGCGGTGGCGTTCATCAACTCGCAACTCCCCCAGAACGAATTGATCGGTCAGGCGTTCCGGACCGAGGTTCGCATCTACCCGGAGAAGGCCATCCGCGAACTGGTCGCCAATGCCCTGATCCATCAAGACTTCGCGGTGACGGGCGCCGGGCCGATGGTCGAAATCTTCACGGATCGGATGGAGATCACCAATCCCGGCGAGCCGCTGGTCGAGCCGTTGCGGTTCATCGATTCGCCACCCCGGTCCCGCAACGAGGGATTGGCCGCGATGATGCGGCGCATGAGCGTCTGCGAGGAACGGGGCAGCGGCATCGACAAGGTGATCGAAGCCGTCGAGCTGTTCCAGCTTCCGGCCCCCGATTTCACGGTGCCGCCGGGCTTCACCAAGGCGACGCTGTTCGCCCCGCAGAAGCTGACGGACATGGACTCGAACGCTCGCATTCGGGCCTGCTACCAGCACGCATGCTTGTGCCTGGTCCTGCCGTTTTGGGCGTAAGGCTCTTTTGTCTATTTGATGGCTATGTGATGAGAGATGTGCGGGAACCGCCGGAAGTGCGTCAGGCATCTTGCATAACACGTTGCAAAACAACAAGTTACGGGAATTCATACGGCTGCAATCTTATTTGACGGTTATTTGACACGACAGACGACGAGACGGGCAATTGCCCCCAACACCCATGACCATCGGCAGCAAACGCGGCTCGGTCCAGAACCCCTTCCTGCGGTACGCCGAAGAAGCCGGCTGGACGTACCTGACGCCCGAACAGGCCCTCGATCTGCGGCGCGGATTGATCAGCCCGGTGCTGGACAGCGTGCTGGTCGATCAACTCCAGCGGCTGAACCCCGGCGTGGTGGACAATCTGAGGGCCGAGGCGATTCGGGACCGGCTGATCCGGGTGCGGCCCGGCATCGAAGGCAACTTGGACGCCTGGGAGTTCATGAAGGGGTTGAAGACGGTCTTCGTCGAGGCCGAACGGCGGGAACGGAACGTCCGGCTGATCGACTTCGACAACGTGGAGCCGAACAGGCCCAATATATACCACGTGACGGACGAACTCACGTTCTCCAACGGCACGCCGCCCGACATCCGCACCGATGTGAACTTCTTCATCAACGGGCTCCCGATCATCCTGGGCGAAACCAAGTCGGCCAAGAAGGCCGAGGGGATCGCCGAGGCGCTGGACGACCTTCGAGCCTACCACCGCGACGGGCCGGAACTGCTGGCCGTCCTGCAACTGCACGTCCTGACGCACTTGATCCACTTCTTCTACGGAGCCACGTGGAACCTGTCGCGCAAGGGGCTGTTCAACTGGCGGGACGAGCAGGCGGGCGACTTCGAGACGCTGGTCAAGACGTTTGTCGCCCCGCGGCGCGTGCTGCGGATCGTTCGGGACTTCATCCTGTTCACGCGCAAGGACGGGGAACTGTCTAAGGTCGTCCTGCGCCCGCACCAGATGCGGGCCGCTGAGCGCTGCTTGGCGCGGTGCAAGGAACCGAAGAAGCGGCGGGCGTTGGTCTGGCATACGCAGGGATCGGGCATGTCGTGGTGGACTCGAAGCGGGAGTTGCAGCGGGTTCAATCTGCAGACGCCTGGCGCCGAATTCACAACACCGGGCGAAGGAAACCGTTGATGGACGCTGTTCGTGCTCGGCCCGTTTGTGGAGCCAACCGCTGATGGACGCTGAGCGATGCAAATGGAAGGCGGCGGGACGATGTCAATGTTCGACCTCGCGTTGGAGGAGTTTGATCTCGTCGGGCGAGAGGTGGAACAGGGCGTAGACGCGGTCGTTCAGGTTGGCTTCGGCGTCGGCCAGGGCGCGGGTCAGGCCATCGACGGCCGCGCGGTGCTTCTTGGTCAGTTCCCGGCCGACTTTGTCCGACTCGTTCAGCAAATCGTACAAGTGGCAGCGTCCGTCGGCCGGTACGACGCGCGCCGCGCCCAGCAGAAAGACGAACTTGCGCAACAGATTCTCGTTGTCGGCCAGCGACGCGGTGTCGAACAACTCGTAGGTCTGCGTGTCGGCGCCCTTGTAGTACAACCGCGTCTGGCGCATCGACGTGACGACGATCCAATCGCAGGTCAGATTGATCGCGTAGTGATATCCCTGCTGGACGGCCGACAGCTTGCGGCCTGCGTAGGGACGGTCGAGCGGATCCTTCGTGCCCTTGCCCTCGACGGCCAGGACGGGCCGGTCGTGCCCGTTGAAGTCACCCAGCACGGCATCGGCGAATTTGCCATCCACCTGCACGTGCTTTTCGCGCGACAGCGTGTATCGCGCGCCGCCGTCAGCAGGCCGCGTGTATCCCAGGAGCGAGACGAAGTAGTCCGTCAAAAAGTCGGGCAGCAACTCCTTCTCGTTCAGCTTGTCGGCTCGCCCCGACGCGATCAGATCGGCCCAATGCACTAGCTTTGCGCGGAACCCGTCGACATGCTCCGGCAACGAGAATGCCGCCAAGTGCTGGTGAATCACGTCGGGGCGAAACAGCGGTTTTCGTTCAATCGGCACGGCAATCCCTCGGAAGATCTGCAACCAGCGGTCATTTGCCCGGTTCCCGCGGGAACCGAGACGCCAGTGTAACAAATCATCTCCGATCAGGCAGCAGCCCACGTCGCCCGACAGCCCACGTCGCCCAGCGTGTCCATCGCCTGCGTGTCCATCGCCTGCGTGTCCATCGCCTGCGTGTCCATCGTCCCTTGTTTCGGGCTTTCGTTGGCGTTACGATGCGGTTGCTGTTCAGAATTTTACCCTGCCATTCAACAGTTCAAACCAGCGAGCGAGTCTTGAGCGTGGATTGTCAAAGCAATGTACGATGAGTACATGGAACGTTTGATCAGCGCGTACAATCCGGCTGCGGCCGCCGGCGCCGGCTCGGGCTGCCGAGGGGCGATCGCGTAGTGCCGTGATGAAGCGACACCTGATCATCTTTACCCGCTATCCCGAACCGCATCGCACCAAAACGCGACTGATTCCGCGGTTGGGGCCGGAGGGAGCCGCCGAACTGCAAGGCGACATGACGGACCATACGCTGGCCTGGGCTCGCGAGTTGGCGAGCAAGGCGTCGATGACGGTCCAAGTGCGTTTCGAGGGTGGGGACGAGGCTCGAATGCGGGATCGCTTTGGCGATTCGTTCCCGTACCTGCCGCAGGGGCCGGGCGATCTTGGCGAGCGGATGACGCGGGCGATCCAGGCGGCGTTCGCGGCCGGTGCTGATCGCGCAATCGTTGTGGGAACGGATTGCCCCGGCATCACGGCCGACTTGGCCGAGCAGGCCTTCGAGCGTTTGGCCACCGCCGATCTGGTTCTCGGTCCGGCCACCGACGGCGGTTACTACTTGATCGGACTGCGGCGGCCGGTCCTCTCGTTGTTCGCCGGCATCGCCTGGGGGCAGGAAACGGTGCTTTGCGAGACCCAAAAGCGTGCGGAGGAACTCGGCTTGGCGACCTCCCTGCTGACGATGCTCTCCGACGTGGATCGCCCCGAGGATCTGCCGGTGTGGCAGCGTGTGAAGGACGACTCGACGTCCGCATCGAGTCCGTCCCGAATCTCCGTCATCATTCCCGCGTTGAACGAAGCGAGCCATCTGGATGGCACCCTGTCGGCGCTGCGCGGCGCCAGGAACATCGAGACGATCGTCGTCGACGGCGGCAGTTACGACGGGACCGATTTGCTGGCGGTCGATCGCGGCGCGCTGCTGGTTCGCTCGGCCGTGGGACGCGCCCGCCAAATGAATGCCGGCGCGCAGGCGGCCACGGGCGAGATCCTGCTGTTCCTTCATGCCGACACGCGACTGCCGGAGCGTTTCGACGAACATGTCCGGGAGCTACTCGCCCGACGGGCCGTTGTCGGCGGCGCGTTCCGTCTGCGCATCAACGGGGCTCGTCGAGCGTTCCGCATGATCGAGGCGGCGGTAAATCTGCGATCGCGATGGCTGCAAACGCCCTACGGCGATCAAGCCATCTTTCTCCGGTCGAGCATCTTTCATCGGTTGGGCGGTTTTCCCGAACTGCCGATCATGGAGGACTTTCAGTTCATCCGTCGGTTGCGTCGCAATGGCAAGATCGCCATCGCGTCCGCGTCGGCCACCACCTCCGCGCGCCGCTGGGACCGGCTCGGCCCCTGGAAGACCACTTGGATCAATCAACAGATCATTCTGGGGTACTACCTTGGTATCTCGCCTGAGACGCTGGCACGATGGTACTCGCATGGCAACCCACGGCCGTAGCCCTGATTCGAAGTGGCTTCCTGTTTCGTCGTTCCGGGCTCGACGATCTCCCAGAGGACTCCGCACTCCCGTCGAACCGCATGCAGGACGGAGCGGATTGCGGCGTAAGCTTCCAGCTTGCGGATTTGAACCTGCCCCAATACTGTTCGGCACGATTCTTGCGGGGGCGGGGTATCCTCGCCGCTTGTCGGCGAGTCGTTCAGGTTACGTGGCCACGAAAGCGGCCGCCCCGAACGACGCTGATCCCCGACGCTTGCCGTCGGGAGATTCAGGATAGATGGTGGAGATGGTGATACCGCCAATTAGCCTGAAGCACTCGCCGACGAGCGGCAAGGATCAAAGGTCGCGTTCTGTGAGTTGCCTTCGTGGCCCGTTTTCCCCAATCACTCGACGGCAAGCGTCGAGGATGCCTGCCGGCAGCAACCCTCGTGCCGAACAGTTTTGAACCTGTCCCGCTTTTCCCGCCCTCCCCCTCGGCGATGGAACAGCCTCCGGTTCGAGACGCTCGTCGGTGCCTCGCAACGAAGGCACCGGTGAGCTTTTCCGCCGGTGGGCTATTTGCGGCTGGCGCGTCAAATGCCATAATCCAAGCGTTTCCACGTGCCAAAATGAGTTCGGTATTTCTGGACCCAAACAAATTCCACTTATGGATAGGATCCCACGGAGATGAGGGAATCGGCCGAAAAGGTCAGGGAAAAAGCCGTTACGACCCAAATTCTTACGGGCGATAATCGGGAACTGCTACCCACGCTCGATGCCGAATCGGTTCAGTGCTGCGTCACCTCGCCACCGTATTGGGGACTGAGGGACTATGATCACGAACTGCAGCTGGGGGCCGAGCCGTCCCCGGACCAGTATGTGGCCAGCCTCGTGGAGATATTTCGGGAAGTCCGCCGTATCCTGCGACGGGATGGGACCCTGTGGCTGAACGTCGGCGACGGCTACGCTCGCAACGGCGGCACTGGCGTTTGCGGCCCCAACGCCATTGTTGGCAACACGAAAAAACTGATTCAGAAACGCAACTGCAAGGTACCCAAATGCTGGGGATTGAAAGACCGAGATCTCATGGGCTTGCCCTGGCGTGTCGCGTTTGCTCTCCAGGCCGATGGCTGGATTCTACGGTCGAAGATCACGTGGGTGAAAAGGACGGCTATGCCAGAGAGCGTGAGGAACCGGCCGACAAACGCCACGGAAGAGGTTTTCCTGATGTCCAAGGAACCAACCTACTACTACGATGCAGATGCCGTCCGGGAAACCAGTGGGGCGAATCTGCGCAACTGCTGGATCTTGGGCCCCGACGCGAAGGGCAAGGCGCATCCCGCCGCGTTTCCGCGGGAATTGGCAAGGCGGTGCATTCTACTCGGCAGCCGGGCCGGCGATACGGTGCTCGACCCGTTCGGCGGTTCCGGGACCACCGCCGAAGTTGCCCGCGAATTCGGACGCAGCACCATCCTCATCGAACTAAATCCCGAGTATTCCGAGTTGTGCAGAAAGCGAATGCGACATGGCGTCCAAGAGAGACTCAGGTTCTAAAGCACGAATTCTCAAGTATTTTCTTGACAACCTCGGGGACATATTGGAATCCCGAGATATTCAGGCAGCCAGTGGTGGTGCATCGGAGTGGGCTCGCCGGGTCAGGGAATTGCGGAACGAGGAAGGGTATCAGATTCTTTCACACAAGGACCGTGCGGATCTAAGACCGGGCCAGTATCTTCTTGAAACAGACGCACGAATTCCAGCTTTCAAACGCGGCATTTCCAAAGAAACGCGCGCATGGGTTCTTGAACGCAACGGATACACCTGCCAAATGTGCGGCCTTGCAGCTGGCGATCCAGATCCATTCGGCGGTCCACGAACCGTGCGTCTGACAATGGGACACATCATTGATAAGTCGAAGGGCGGCGATGATTCTCCACACAATCTGCGAGCGGTATGCACAAATTGTAACGAAGGCTTGCAAAACACTGCCCCGCCAAAACCAGACCTCGTTCACTTGCTTTCACAAGTTCGACGTGCGACGATTTCAGATCAGCATGCCGTGCTCAAGTGGCTACTCGAAAAATTCAAGTTGACAACGACGTCGGGCAAGTAGCACGAGGTTTTGCGCGATGCCGCGCGCAAAACCAGCTGCCAGGGCGGTGCGGCTGACGCTCGCGTCGACGGCCTCCGCGTTACGGCGCAGCGCTCTTGCGAAGATAAACGCGGAGCGCGCCGTCGTTGTCGGCAAGTTGGTGCCAGGGGGCACGGCAGCGGAGGTACAGGTCGCCCTCTTGTGAAGCCGTGGCGGTACCGCGACTGCCCAGCTCGAACGGTTCGCTCAGGGCAAAGTCCTTCATGATGATCCCCACCAAGCGGCCTTGGCCGTTGGCGTCGCCGTCGGCGGTCAGCTCGTCGCCGCCGGCCTGCAATTTCCACGTGTCCTTGGCCGCGTAATCGAAGGACTGTCCGGCAGCCAGCTTGACGCCGGTAGCTTGCCAACCGTATCTCGCCGCTACCTTGGCTGTCACGTAACCCTGATTGGGCAGGTACTGGAATTTGCGGCCCCACTGCCAGGCGCACAGATCCGAGCGATAGCCGTTGTCCAAGTGCTGGACGAAAAAGTCGTATTCGAACGAGATCTCCCGCGCCACAGGCCCGTAGACGCTCTCGAACGAGACGCCGGGCTGGCGAGTCATCAAGGCGATGCCCAGCGCTTTGAAGCGGCCCGCATAGTTTGGATTGCTGGCCAACAGATGGCACAGGGCCCACCGCCAGGCGTAAGCTTGCCACGAATCACCGGTAATCTGTCCCGCCGCGACGATGTCCAGCATCTTCTTGGGCGGCGAATTCTTGAGATAGTTGATGACCACCGGATCGATCTCGACCGCCAGCAGATCCTTCCTCCAATACTGTCCCATCTCGGCGAGCCCCTCGGCATACCAGGTTGGCCCCGTGTCGCCGAAGGTCTGTTGACAATACGCGTGAATCACCTCGTGCTGGACCACGCCCACCTTGTCGCACGAATAGACGACACTCTTGGCGATATTCCCCAGACGCACCGAAAGCGTCACACCCGCCGGTTCCGCGATCTTGGCCACCGCCTCGGGGGGAATCACGCCCGGCGGCCATTGCTGCAAGTCGCGGACGACGTAGCATTCGATGATGCCGGCCGGCAACCGGCCGAAATAGTTCGATACCAAGACAATCATCGTCTCCAGCGTGTCCAGCAGAATCTTGGCCTGGCGATCGGACACGTCGGTGTGCAGCATAAAGTGCGCCGATCGGACGTCCCGCGGCTTTGCGGGGGCATCGGACAATTGCCGATATTTGCTCAGATCGACCGACGCCGTCTGCGGCGGCGCCAGCGTCGCATCGCCGGTAACTTCGATCGCCAGTTCCTTGATCACCACATCGCCGGTGGAAAACCTCGCTGCGAGCAATCGCGTGACCTTGTCGCCCGACTTGGCGCGGCGATAGTGGTCACTGTCCAGCGAGACTTTCGCGTCCTTGCTCAGGCTGAATGCCAGCCGGTTGTTCCGCGCGTACTCCGTGGTCGGGACGTTCACGACCAGCCGACTGTCGCGATAGGAGAAGACTTCGCCGGTGATCGTGCATTCGGCCCAGTCGGCGCGCGCCGCCGGTTCCTTGACGACTTCCAGCCCCAATTCGTAGCGTTTCTCGTCAAAGACCGTGAGGTGGTCGATCGCGCCCTCCGTGCGTCCCAGCCGGTTGACACGGCCCGAGAAACGGACCAACGTGCCCGGCGTCAAGGATTCGGGCTTCAGCACGCCGCGGATCTCGACTTGCGCCGGAAAGTCGATCACGGCCTGCACGCCCGACAAGGATACCCCTTTCTCGTCCTTTGGCTGGATCTTGAATTCCGTATCCTTGCCGTCCGCGCCGGTGACCGTGATCACGCCCAAACCAACGGTTTTGACGGTGCCCTCGGTCTGGATTCGCTCCAGCAGGGTGATCGTCTGTTGGGCATGGGCGAACGATCCACAGCCGAGCAAGACGATCACGGCGGACACGAGGAACACAGAAATCCGTCGCGTCCATTCTCCCGCCCCCATCTTTTTGCCCCTCATCTTTCTGCCTGTCCTCCTGTCATTTCTCTTGGGACGTGGCGTCCAAGTCGTAGCGGTCGTCGAGGACTTTGTGCAATTCGCCTTCGACGCCTTTTTGCGAGGCTTCTTCCAGCCACTGGCGAGCCCTGGCCTTTCGCTCGTCGGTGGTCTCTTTCAGCGAGGCGAGGTAGGCGCCTTTGACGGCCAAGGATACGGGATCGTCCTTGTCCAGCCAGCGATCGGCAAGGGCCACGGCGAGTCCGACAGGCAGTTTTTCCAGGGCGTACGTGCGATTCGCACCTGTGACGCGCAGCGTGATCGAACCCCGGGCCGCGCTGACAAACCCTACGACGGTACTGCCGCCGACTTCGATCTCGTCGCCGGCCTGCAGGCCGGCGATAGCCGACTGGAGCGCGGATTGAAAGTTCTTGGCGTAACCTGCCAGCAACATCAGCCTTTCGTACTTGGCGTGATGCTCCGGCAACTTGGGCAGTGAGGCGACTTTGTCCAGTTCCCCCAGAGCGGCCTCGTAATTGCCGGCCAAGATGGCGGCGTGCGCGGCTTTGAGCGTTTTGGCGAGCGCCGCGACTTGTTCCGGCTTCACGTCAGCCGCGGCAGGCATTGTTTCGGTCGGCTGCGGCGGTTCGAGTTCCCCGTCCGACAACGCCGGCTTGAACTCGGGCAACGAGGGCTGAGCCACCGGTTTGTCCAGCGGAGCGAGTGTCGGGCCGGCGGGGAACGTGGGCAAGGTCAAGGCAGCATCCGGCGACGGGGCGAACGCGGGCATTTCGGCTGGTTGGGAAATCGTCGGCGGGGCCGTGCCCGGTGGGCCGGACGGGGGTTCTGTCAGCGATTCGACAGGCGCCGGCGGCGGGCTCACCGACGAGGCAGGCAGGTCGGGAAAGACACCCTCGGACGTCCCCGCGGCCGGCCACTCGTCGCCACGCTCGCTCCTCGGCTCCAGGTCCCTCAGTTCTTTCTGTTCGGTAGAGCGATTCGGACGAATCCGCGGTGCCGACTTGCGAGAGGTCTCGGGACTCGGCCTTCGATCAACGACGGTCGGCGCGGCGCGAACGACGGGTCGAGATTCCAGGCGGTTGCGGTTGTCGGTTTGCCGAGACATAACGATCACAAGAATAACGCCCGCCAAGAGCATCATGACGGCGCCGGCGGCAACGGCCAGAAAGACCAGGCTCGAGCTGTTGGCCCGGCTGCGGCTGGTCGAGGCGGCGCTTCGCGCTCTGTGCGGCATCGGCGCCGTGGCGACGGGAACGGGCTTCACCGCCCCGCCCCCGGGGACTGCGGCCACCGGAATAGCCGTGGGAAGGGACGCCATCGGGTCCCCGTATCCGCCGGCGCCCGACGGCCCCTGCGGACGCAATGTAGGAACGCGTTGCGGAGCTTGCATGGGCAGCGCTGGCGCCCCACCGCCAGCGGCAGGCACGACTCGGCTGCGCGGAGCCGGCCGGTTGAAGCTTCGGCCCGCCGTGCCACCACTGCCCATTTGGCGATCGTACGCGGCGCGCCGCGCCGGGTCGCACAGGCAACTGGCTGCCGCGGTGACTTGTTCGAGGACCTGCGCCCATTCGACACCCCGCGGCCCCGGCTGGCAACTCCGCACCCTGGTCAGCGCGCGATTGGCCGCTTCGGCAATGCGCTGGACGTTCGTTTCAGTGGGGTCCAATCCGAGCAACTGATAATGGTTGGGACGCGTCACGGAACGTTCCAAGCCCAGCCATTGATGGTAGGGATTGAATGTAGCGTCGGACATCCTGACTGGCCTCTTTCTGTGTCTGCGATATCAGCTGGCGATACAATTGCCAAGTTGCTTGCTGAAAACAACTTAGAACCAAGAATGCCGGGTTCGGTTCCCCCGCGAATCCTTATCTTCGTGCCGGGGGCTCCGATTTCTTCCCATGCAGCTTTTTGCTGATTTCTTCCTTCAGGCCCGCCAGAACCGACTGGCGATCGGTCTGGTCCAGGATTCGTCGCACGACTTCCTTGGGCGATTCGTTTCCCCACGACGAGCCGTGCTCGAAGTAATGTTTGGCCGCGTGTCCGACCAGATACGAGCCGAAACCCGCCGCGGCACCCTGTGGAATCGCCGTCAGCACGGTTCCGTAACCTACGGTCAACAGTTTGAACGCGGACGAGGCGAAATGCACGGCATACTCCAAGGCAATGCCGCCTGCCAGCCAGCCGGCGGCCTTGAGGATCGAAGTGATCAACTCGCGGGCGTGCCCCCAGGAGACCTCCAGACCATAGATTCGAGACAGCGTCATCACCATCGTCACGTCCACCGCACTGCCGCCCAGCATGTCGGCAATCGGCAGCGGATTCAGGGCCACCGTTACGGATTTGACCGCTGCATAGCTCCAAATCACCTGGTTCGCGGTCCGGTCGCGCAACGCCACACGCAGCGCGGCGATCCGGTCGCTGCGGTCGGCGGCGTACAGGGCGCCGTTCAAGGCCAGCAGCGCCAAACCTTCCTGGTCCAGGATTTCCAGCACGCGGGCTTTGAGCTGGCCGACGTCGGGCTGCGGGGTCCGCCATTGGTGACGCGTCGAACCGTCCGCCGCTTCGATCACGTACTCCACAGGCCGCGGATCGGCGGCGGTCGTGACCACGTTCTCCGCAGGCATGATCCCCAACAGCCTGTCATCCCGCAATACCTGCAGCAGCCGCTGGCGCTGGTCGGGACTGTACAAGTCGATCTTGTTGAAAACCAGCAGGATGGGCTTGTGGATCGCCGCCAGCGAAGTCAACGCCGAGAACTCCGTTTCGTTCAGGTCCGAATCGGTGACGAACAGGATCAGGTCCGAGCGTTCGGCCGCTTCCCGGGCCATGACGCCGCGATCCGCGCCCCCCACCTCGTTCAGGCCTGGCGTGTCCACCAGCACGATCTGCGAATTGGCCAGCCCCCGAATACAGTAGCCGCAGCCTTTCCAAGGCACATGCCAGACCTCTTGCGTCCAGCCGCCGCGGACATCGACCGCGGCCACCGCCTCGCCGACCATCGCATTGATCAACGCCGATTTTCCGGTGCTGATCTCGCCGAACACAACGATCTCGACGCGGCCTTCGGTCAGCTTGCGGAGCATCTCCTGCAGCTGGTCCCAGTCGCGATGCAGGTGCTGCCGTTCGGCGTCGGTACAGCCGCGCAGACGGTCCATGGTCCGTTCGACCGAGGCGATCGCCTGGCGGTAATGGTCTTCGGTTGGAAGGATGGCTTCGTTCACAGTTTGGGTAGTCTGTCCTCAAAGAAGGCCGGTCACTCTGTCAGGCGGAATGGCCTCACGGAGTGACGCAGTTACGCGGAATCTCGGAAAACCTGGCGGGCCGTCTTGACCAGTTTGCGAAGTTCGTCCACGCTGGTCACGCGGTCCCACTCTCGCCGCGCCAAACCGGTCAAGCCGCCTTGGGGCGTCTGCATTTCGGCGCGAAAGTACGCCACGAACACGCCGCCGATCCAGCGGGTGATGAGCGCTTGGACGATGCCCTGCAACATGCCGCCGGCAATGGTGCCCGCGCCGGGGACCGTTTTCAGCAGCGAAGCCACGCCGGAGACGACCGCCGGCGTCGCCACGCTCACCCCCAGGATGGCGAGCAAGTTCTTGCCCAACTCGCCCAACAGTTTCACGGCAGCGTCGAGATCGACGTCCTGCCGGTAGACGGCGGCCAAGTCGACGACCATCTTGGAGGAAATGGCGCACCCTGCCGCCAGATCGACCAACGGAAAGGGACTCAGCGCCGCTGCTCCGGCGGCGCCCCAGGTGTACCGCTCGACGATCTGCCAGGCCCGCCGGTCCAGCGTCTCGCGAACTCGCCGCCGCGCCTCCTCGACCAGCCCGCGGGACTGCAACAACATATTGGCCACCAGCAACCGCTCGCCTTCGCCCTGTACGACCTGCAGCAACCGGTCCGCCAGCGGGCTGATATCGGGGGCCAGTTCGACCAGCTCTTCCGCTTGCGAGCCGTCGGCCAGCACGCGCACGCGGGCGCGGATCGAGGGCGAGGCGCGCACGGCGATCACGTCGTCGGCCGCGACGGACGGCGCAGCTTGCTCGGTCAACTGGTCCAGCAACCGCCGCCGATCCTCGTCCGAGTACCAGTCCTGCTTGTTCAGGCACACGAGGATCCGCTTTTCCATTCGCCCCAACCGTGCCAGTAGATCGTGCTCCGCGTCGCGCAGGGGGCCGTCGACCGCCACCAGGACGACGTCCGCGTCCTTGGCCGCTGCGGTCGAGATCGCCGCGTGCGCTTCGCCGTCCACTTCGCCCAAGCCGGGCGTATCGACCAGCGTGACGTTTTCCCGTCCCGACCACGGCGTTTCACTGCGTCGCACGGTCGTGCCGCCCTTGGCATCCGTGGCAAAGATCTCGCGCCCGGCCAGCGCGTTCAGCAGCGACGATTTGCCGCTGGAGATCGAGCCAAAGGCCACAATCTCCAGTTGATGGGTCTCGCGTTTTTCCTGGAATCGGTCCAGCAGCGGTTCCAGTTCGCCATGCTCGTCGGCAGACATCTGGCCGTCGGTCTGCAAGTTGGCGATGGCGGCCAGATTCTCCTCGATCTCCTGCTGCTGTTGCTCGTGCGACAGCTGGCTGGGGCTCTTGCTCTGCTGCTCGCGTTTCTCGCGTTTCCGCCGCGTGTGACTCCACAATTGCCAGATCGTCCAGACGGAGCACGAGGCCAGGATCAAAGCCCCCGCGCCGACGGTGCCCAAATAGACGTAGGCCCACGTCCGGCCCAGTTCCAGGGCGCTGCGGTAGTGCGCGATAATCTGCGGCGGGATGCTGACCAGCAGGAAACCCACGAACGCCAGTGCGGCGATCAGCAGCAGTCCGTGAATAGTGCGTCGTGGGGTCATGGCGTTCTATTCTAACGACGGCCATCGGCGAGGGCGATATGGGAAGCTCCGCCCTTGGGAAGATCAGCCCTTCCCCTCGCTCGCCGCACGACGTTCGCCCAGGCACGCGCCCAGCAACGCGGCCAGCTGCGCTGCCGACGGACCGTTCATCATGCTGAAATGATCGCCCGGCGATTGATGCAGCTGGAGCCGCTCGCCCAGCACCTGGCCCCAGCCCAAGTCCGGCCCCAACGTCTGGCCGGTCATGGCGCTTAACACGTTCGGCTGCTCGGGACGCACCAGATGCACCGTTTGCTCGAACGGGGCAATTGTGTAGTTCAGGATCATCGTCGCGTGCGCGCGGGCCGCTTGGACAACACCGCGGATATGTTCCGGCGAACTGTCCGGTGGCACGGCGCCGTGCGTGCGGGCGATTTGGAACGCGAATTCCCAGCGCGCCGTCTCGTCCAGACTCCGCAGCTGGTCGTACGGCAGGTTCTCGACGTCGATGTCCGATCCGGAAAACCAGTTGGCAAACCGTCCCAGATCGAAGAGAAAACTGACTTCATCGTCCAGGTTGACTCCGCGATAGATCGACGGCAGCGGCGTGTCGAACAACATCAGCAGACCGACGGTCTGCCCTTGCTCGCGCAGGGTGCGAGCCAGCGCGTACGAGAAAATCCCGCCCGCCGACCAGCTTGCCAGGTGGTAGGGCCCCGTGGGCTGGACGGCTCGGACGACTTCGACATACGCCTGAATCATTTCGTCCAGCGACTTGTGCGGGGGCAAGCGGCCTTCGTTGCCGCGGCCGCGCAGTGCATGAACGGGATGTCCGCGCAGATTGCGAGCCAGATCGCGATAGCAGTGGATATCCCCGCCCAGGGGATGCAGGCAAAACACCGGCGGACCGTCGCCCGACGGTTGCAAGGTCACCAAGGGCGACCAGGCGACGACGGCCGTCCCGGCGCGCAGCGGCTCGTGCGGCGGTACTCCTTCCGGACCGCGATCGGAAAGCGCGCGGGCCGCGTGCGCCGCCAACGTCGTGACGCTCGGACGCTCCAGAAAAGCCGCCATCGGCAGGCTGAATGCCAGTCGCAACTCGAGATTCGTCTTCAATTCCATCGCCAGCAGCGAATCCATACCGATCTCGTTCAGCGGCTGGTCGAGTTCCAATTGGGACCGCTCGATGCCCATGATGCGGCACAGTTCGTCCGCGAAGTACTCGCCCAGCAGGACCGCCCGCTGGTCCAGTTCCACCGCCAGCAACTGTTGCCGAAAGGCGTGATCGACCGCGTCCGCCGCCGGTCGCTGCTCGCCGCCCGCCGCCTGCTCGGCGATGTCGCGCAACAGCGGGGGGACTCGTCCGCCCATCCGCCGCAGCATGGCGGACCACTGGGCGTCCATCACGGCCACATTGGTACACGCCTTGCGGAGCAGCTTGCCCAGCAAGTCCAATGCTGCCAACGGCGGCAGCAGGCCCATGCCGCGCGATTCGAGCTGATCCGTCCGGCCGGCTTCGGCGGCCATCCCCGCTTCCGCCCACGGGCCCCAGTTGATGCTGGACGCCGGCAGCCCGCGACTCCGCCGCCAAGCGGCCAGGGAATCCAAGAAGGCGTTGCCGGCAGCATAGTTGGCCTGGCCCGGCGAGCCGAGGATGCTGGCCACCGACGAGAAGAGCACGAAGAAATCCAATGGCATGTCCCATGTCGCCGCGTGCAGGTTCCAAGCGCCTTGGACCTTGGGAGCCATCGGCCGTTCGAGTTGCCCCAAGCTCATGTCGAACAACAAACCGTCATCCAGCACGCCGGCGGCATGAATCACGCCTCGCCACGGCGGAAAGTCCTTCGGCAGCTGGGCAAACGCTTCCGCGAGCGACCGGCGATCGGCCGCATCGCCGCGGAGCACGGCCACCTTGACGCCTTGCGACCGCAACTGGTCCAGGCTGGCCGTCACGGGTGCCGGCGGAGCACGACGGGAGAGGAGCGCCAAGTATCGAGCGCCCTGCGCGGCAAGCCAGGCGGTCAAATGCTGGCCCAACGCCCCCAAGCCGCCCGTGATCAAGTACGTACCGTCCCCGCGAACGGCGGCGCCGGAAGCATCGTCTGCCACAACGGCCGGCAGCGATTCGGAAGCGGTCTGCGCAGCCACCCGCTCGGCGCTCGCCGCGTCGCCAAGATGGACGACGACCTTGCCGATGTTCTTGCGCTGTGCCATGTAGCGGAAAGCCTCGGCCGTCTGCTCCGCCGAGAACGCGGTCAACGGAAGCGGCCGGTACGCGCCGCGCTCGACCCGGTCCAGCACCTCGGCGAACAGCCCCCGCACCGTTTCGGGGCGCTGCCGCAGCAAGCGGTCCAGGTCGATGGCAAAGTACGACAGGTTGTCCTGGAACGGCAGCAAGCCGATCATGCGGTTCTGGTAGATGTCTGTCTTGCCGATCTCCAGGAACCGTCCGTAGGCCCGCAACAGCGACAGACTCTTGGCGATTGCGTCGCCCGGCAGCGAATTCAGCACGACATCGACGCCTTGCCGTCCGGTGGCGTCGAGGATCTCGTCGGCAAAGTCGAGCGTCCGCGAGCTGAATACATGCAGAACGCCCAAGGACCGCAGGAAATCCCGTTTCGCATCGCTGCCCGCCGTGGCAAAGACCTCGGCTCCGATCTGCTGCGCGATTTGGATCGCCGCCAAGCCGACGCCGCCCGCCGCCGCGTGGATCAAGACCCGCTCGCCGGGCTGCAGCTGGGCCAGCCGTACCAAGCCATAGTAGGCCGTCAGGAACGTGATCGGGATCGTGGCGGCTTCCGCATCGGTCAGCTGCCGCGGCTTGGGCACCAGCGCGTATTCGGCGGTGACGGCGTGCGACGCCAGACTGTACGGAACGACGCCCATCACCGCATCTCCCACGCGAAACCGTTCGACGCCGGTCCCCAAGGCGGTCACCACGCCGGCGCATTCGATGCCCAGCGGCACGATTTCGTCCGTGATGCCCGGGTACAGTCCCAGGGCTTTGAGCACGTCGCTAAAGTTCAAACCGGTGGCACAAACCCGGACTTCGACCTGCCCCGGCTGCGGCGATGGGCGGCGACACGATTCGTATCGCAGGGCATCCAAGCTGCCGGCCGCTCCCAGCCGCAAGCGAAACGGGCCGGCGGCGGGAATCGTCAACGGTCCCGTGCTGTCTGGCGACCCGGCGTCCGACAGCACGTCGACGGCATGCTCCAGGCGGGCGACCAGCCGCTGGCCGCCGCGATAGGCCACCTGGTCATCGTCCGCCGAGCCCATCAGTTCTTGCACCAGTTGCGCCGCCACCGCCGTCGCGTCGTCAGCGGGATCGGCGTCGATCATCCGGCATGCCAGCTCCGGATGCTCCAACGCCGCCACACGCCCCAGGCCCCATAACGGCGATTGCCCAATCGACATCGCGGCTTGACGGTCGCCGACGGCTTGCGCGCCCTGCGTGGCGAGCCACAGGCCGGGCGGCCGACTAAAGTGGAATCGGGCGAGCTGGCGGATCAGCTGCAAGACACTGCCGCAGCCCCGCCGCTGCATGTCGTCCCACCCGTCCGCCGCGGCGTCGTCCGGCGCGGCGAGATCCAGGCTCCATAGATGCACGACGCCGGCACACGCCGTGTCTTCCGCGCCGAACGTGTCCGACAGCAAATGCTCGTAATCGTCCGCAGCCAACGGGTCGATCTGGTAGCTGGCATACGCGCCGTCTTTCGCGCCGCCTTTCGCGCCGCCTTCCGCGCTGGTCAGAACGCGAAAGCCATCGCCGGGAACCACGAGCACGCATTTCTGGCCGCTGGCCTGTTGCAAGCCGGCTGCTAACTGCTGGGCGACGCCTTGCTGGTCTGCGAAAATCAGCCAGCGTCCCGTCGGCGTCACCGCCGCTGGGGATGCCAGCGCCGCCGGCTGCCAGGCCACTTGGTACAGCCACTGCTGGGCATCGTCGGTCCGCGGGGCCGCCCGACCGCGGCCGACGCGCTGCAAACGCACGCCCAGCATCTCGACCAGAACTTGCCCCTGGTCATCGACCAGGAACAGGTCTCCCTCGACCGACTCCGGGCTGGGCCGGTCTTCGGCCGAGCGGCGCACACTGTAGGCGAACATGCGTTCGGTCGCCGCGCCCAACACGCGCACCCGGCGAACGTTCATCGGCATGTAGGTGTACGGGCTGTACGAGCCGTCCTCCTCCAGCGGAATCATGCCGGAGGCCGATTGGAACATCGCGTCTCCCAAAGACGGATGCAAGCGATAACCGGCCAGTTCTCGCTGTACCTCGGGCGGCAGACGGACTTCGGCCAATGCGTCCAACGGAGTCCGATACACGTACTGAATCACTTGGAACGTGGGGCCATAGGCCAAACCTCGGGGGCTCATGATGTCCCGATAGAACTCGTCGTGCGTGTGGGTCGTGACCGCACGGCCGCGCACCTCGTCCAGATCGATCGCCGTCACTTCGGCGGGCGGAATCGCGGACCCGCGGCGCACCGCCCCGCAGGCATGGAGCGACCAGCGCGCGTCGTCCGGTTCGGCTTCGGCCGGGACGCTGTACGTTTCCAACGAACACGCTCCGCCCGCCTCGGGCGAGACGGCCACTTGCACCGTCCGCGCGATGGCCTCCGGCAGGAACATGGCCTGTTGAATCGACAGATTCTCCAACGCATGCGGCCCCGGGCCGAACGTCTGGTCGGCCGCTGCCAACGCCTGTTCCACATAGCCCGCGGCCGGAAAAACCGGCGAGCCCTGGACCTGGTGATCCACGAGATACTTGGGCCAGTGGCAACTCAGGCGGGCCGCGAACAGCTGGGTTGGCAAGGCCGACGGAATGCGGTTGCCCAGCAGCGGATGCAACACGGGCCCCTGGCCGGCACTTGCGGTGCGGCGAGGCGACTTGGTCGGCTCGAACCAGTACCGCTCGTGCTCGAAGGGATACGTCGGCAGAATCAACCTCTGCCGCCGGTAGTCGCGATCGAAGCCCAGCCAGTCGATTCTTGCGCCCAGCACGTACAGGTCCGACAGGCTGGCCAGCATGCTCGACCAGTCGTCCTGACCCTTGCGCAGCGACGGCAGCCACAGGACCGGCAGATTCGGCAGACAGCGCCGGCCCATGCCCAGCAGGCTGGCCGTCGGACCGACCTCCAACAGCGCGTGCAGCTGCTGCTCGGCCAGCGTCTGCATCCCGTCGGCGAACCGCACTGTGCCGCGAATGTGCCGCCGCCAATACTCGGCGTCCAACGGCTCGTCGCCGATCAAACGTCCGGTCAGGTTCGAGACCAGCGGGATCTGCGGACGCTGGTACGAGAACTTGCTGGCCGCCGCCTGGAATTCGTCCAGAATGGGATCCATCCGCGGCGAATGGAAGGCGTGCGAAACGGCGAGCAATTGCGTCCCGACGCCGTCTTGCGTGAATTGCTCGACCAACGCGCGGACCGCCTCCGTCGCTCCCGCGATCACCGTGTTCTCGGGACCGTTGGCCGCAGCCACCGCGACCGCGTCGCGAAACGGCTCCAGTTGCCGCTCGACGCGTTCACTGGCCGCAAAAATCACGGCCATCGACCCGTCGTGCGGCAGTTGCTGCATCAAGGCCGAACGGCTAGCGATCAACTGCAGTCCGTCCTCCAGGCAAAACACGCCCGCCACACATGCCGCGACGTACTCGCCCACGCTGTGGCCGATCAGCGCCGCCGGTTCGATCCCCCAGGACTGCCACAGCCGGGCCAGCGAATACTCGAGCGCAAACAGCGCCGGCTGGGTATACGCCGTCTCGTCCAACAGCGCCCCGTTCGCCGGATCCCCGTACAAGACCTGCAACAGGGGGCGTTCCAGACAGCCGCGGAGGATCTCGTCGCACTGCTGGAGCGTCCGGCGAAACACCGGCTGTGTCTGGAACAGCGCCCGCCCCATACCGACATACTGCGAGCCCTGGCCGGTGAACAGGAAGGCGATCTTGGGCGAGCCGATCAACTTGGCGCGGCCGGTCTTGAGGCCCGCTGATTTTTCGCCGTCCCGCAATTTCAGCAATCGTTCGCGCAACTCGGCGGCATCCCCCGCCGTCAAGGCGGCGCGATGATTGAAATGCGAGCGCCCCGTGTTGGCACCACCGCACACGTCGGCCGCCGCCGTCTGCGGATTGCGGTCCAGATAGTCGATGTACCGCGAGGCAAGTTTCGCCAAGCCGGATTCGCTTTTGGCGGACAACGCTAGCAGCTGCAGCGGCCGGTCCGGCGCCTCCGCCGGTGCAAGAGCCACGGGCGATGCCTCTTCCAACACCACGTGCGTATTGGTTCCGCCAAAGCCGAAGGAACTCACCCCCGCAACGCGCGTGCCGCCCGCCGCTTGCCACGCCGCCGGCTCGGTGGGAATTCGCACGCGGGAACCTTCCAGCCCCAGATGCGGGTTGAGCGCTTGCAGGTGCAACTGAGCCGGGATCAGGCCGTGCTGCAGCATCAGCACCACTTTGATGATGCCCGCGATGCCCGACACGGTTTCCGTGTGCCCGATGTTGGCTTTGACCGACGCGACGTGCAGCGGCGGGTCCTGGTCGGTGCGGCGGCGAAAGACCTCGGCCAGGGCCTGCGTCTCGATCGGGTCGCCCAGCGGCGTGCCGGTGCCGTGCGCTTCGATGTAGCTGACCCGGTCGCTGGTCAGGCCGGCTTGGGCCAGCGCCGCCCGAATGACGGCTTGTTGCGCCCGGCCGCTGGGCGCGGTGATGCCGGACGTGCGACCGTCTTGGTTCGCCGCCGTGCCGCGAATGACCGCCAGCACGCGGTCGCCGTCGCGGACCGCGTCCGTCAGGCGTTTGAGCACGATCATCCCACAGCCTTCGCCGCGGACGTATCCGTTGGCGCCGGCATCAAAGGGGCGGCAGTGCCCGTCCGGCGACAGCATGCGTGCTTTGGAAAAGGCGATCGTCGTTTCCGGCGACAGGATCAGATTGACGCCACCCGCCAACGCCGCGTCGCACTCGCCACTGCGCAGACTCTGCACCGCCAGATGGACGCCCAGCAGGCCCGACGAGCAGGCCGTGTCGACGGACAAGCTCGGACCGCGCAGATCCAAAATATACGACACGCGATTCGACGCGATGCTGAGCGCGTTGCCTGTGCCGACATGGGCGTCAATCTGCTGGTAGTAGTCCTCGAATTGCGCGGGAATCTTCGAGTAGTCCGTGCCCCCGATGCCCACGAACACGCCGGTGGCCGTGCCGCCCATCCGCTCCGGCGCCCAGCCCGCGACCTCGAGCGCTTCCCAGGCGACTTCCAACAGCAGCCGCTGCTGAGGGTCCATGCGGGACGCCTCGCGGGGCGAAATCCCAAAGAACGGAGGGTCGAACTTGTCGACGTCGGCGACCAGTCCCGCCCAGCGAACCGACATCTTGCCCGGCTGTTCGCCGGTCGGATCGAAGAACGCCTCGACATCCCAGCGGGTCGAGGGGATCGGCCCCGTGGCGTCGATGCCGTCGCGAATCACCCGCCAGAAATCCTCCAGGCTAGACGCTCCGGGAAGCCGACAGGCCATGCCGACAATCGCCACCGGTTCGCGGACCTGCGGTTCTTTCTTGAGGCGTGCTTCCAATAAACGACGCTTGGCTGGCGAAAGGGCCGCCAAACGATCGGCGAAATCGGTCATGTGATCCCTCACTCGCAGCCCCAGAACCGCCGGCGGTTCCGAGCTTGCGCAAAAAAACTCCCTGAGACGTTGCCCAAGGATATCGCAGCGGCCATCGAACCGCAATTGCGAATCCGTTCCCAATCCGGGATCACCGGCTGCCTGCCGACATGCCAGCCGATGTGAGGAGATGACAAACCCATCGGGATCGTGTACGAAGGAAGCAGGGCACACCTCTGTAATCGAGAAGATTTCGATCCACGGGCTGCTGGGGGGCTCGGAACATCGAAATCGGCATTCTTCCAAGGAGCACACAATGCGCGCCATGTCATGGCAACAGGGCCTGATCCCGCTGGCAGTTCTCTGGACGGCGTTGAACGCCCGAGCTGACGACGCAATTCCGTTTCCCGCCGCCTTGGACGCAGCGGCGGTGACCGTCGATCGCCTGGACAGCGTTCTGGACTACGCCCTGTTGATCGGCAACGGGGACGTGAATGCGTTGCTGTATACCGACCGCGGCCAGTTGAAGTTGAACCTGACCAAGAACGACGTGTGGGATGCGCGGTTGGATGCCGAGCGGGATCCGCCGCTGCCAACGCTCGAACTGGTCAAGAAATGGGCCTTCGATCGCGGGGCGACGAGTGTCCAGGGCGGTTCCGTCATTCTCGACCAAGGCGTGCAGTGGGAGGGGCCGGACAGTTACCATGCCCATCCCTATCCCTGCCCGCGGATCTGTGCCCGTCTGACCCTCGGCGCGGCGCCGGCCGAGCCCAACTGGATCCGCATCCGCGCCGAAGGCGCCCAGAACGGCTGGGAATATCGCGACGGCGCCGGCGTGATGAGTATCGAAGGCCGCGCCGAAGCGTCCAACGGTTTCGCCTACGGCCCGCTGCAGATCGACACGGGAGAGTACCCGGAGCTGCAGCTCAAGCTGGCCGGCACCGAGAACGCCCGGTTCTACGTCGATGTGATGAGCGCCGACGGACAAGGCTTCTTCGGCACGCGCTGGCAGGAGACGCCGACCGAAACGGCTGTGCGAACGTTCCAACTGCCCAAGGACATGCTGGCCGGCCAGTTGATCCTCTACACCTGGACCGAAGACGGCAAGCGGGCGGAGAACCGCTTCCAAGAAGTGGCGCTCGTAGGGCCGAACGGCAAAGTGAATGTGGATCTGACCGTCAAGCCGGAACCGACGTCGCCTGCTCGACTGGATATCCGCCGGGCCGTGGCCACCGTCGAGGGCAACGACCGCGGCATTCCGGGAGCCACGATTCGCGCGCTGGCCGATCGCAACGTGATCCTGATCGATCAGGCGGGTAGCGGAAAGCTGGAGGCCGCCCGCTCGCGGGACCTGCCCGAGCCGGAGGAAGATCAGCCGCAGCCGGAGGTGCAAACCGTCGTGCAGCAGATCCCCGGCGATCCGGGCTGGGCGGGAATGAGCTTTGCCGTGGCCGTGGTGACGCGGGGCCAACGGCAGGCCGTGGCCATCGTCACCAGCCGCGAAGCTGCGGATCCGAAAGCCGCCGCGATCCAACTGGCCGACGAAGCCCTGGCGGCCGCGCCGGAAGCGGTCGTACAGGTCCACGAGGCGGCTTGGGAGCGATTCTGGTCCAAGAGCGGCCTGGAACTGGACGACCCGGTGCTGCGGTCCATGTGGTACCGCAACCTGTACTTCCTTCGCTGCGTCGTACGGCCAGGCGCCGTTTCGCCGGGCTTGTTCGCAAGCCTGGTCAGCGACGGACCGGCTTGGCACGGCGATTACCACACCAACTACAATATCCAATCGACCTTCTGGCCGCTGTACAGCAGCAACCATCCTGAGTTGTCCGAGCCCTACGACCGGCTGATCGTCGATTACCTGCCGCGGGCCCGATGGCTGTGCCAGGAGTTATTCGGATTCGAGGGGGCCTATATCCCGCACGTGCTGTTTGCCTACGAACCGCCGCCGGAAGCCTGCCAGGGGCCGACGCGGCGTCAATACATCCATCATGTTTGGGGCTGGACGCTCGGCGTCGCAGGCTTCTCCGCGCAACCGGTCTGGTGGCATTACAAGTACGAGCCGTCGCGCCAGTTCCTGGCGCAGGTCGCCTATCCGGTGGTCCGCGATATCGCCGACTTTCAGGCGAACTTTATCGAGGCCTGCGAACGGACCGACGATGGCCGAGTCGTGCTGGCGCCCACCGTTTCGCCGGAACATTGGGGCTGGACGAAACAGTTCGAACGAAATCGCAACGGCACGTTCTGCCTGGGCATGTTCCGCTACATGTTCCAGGCGGCGATCGAGGGGGCGGAGACGCTCGAATGCGACGCCGACAAGGTGGCCCGGTGGCAGCAGGCCGTGACCTTGCTGCCCGACTATCCGCTGTCCAGCGGCGAGCCGCCGGTGGTGGTCGATGTTCAGGACGCGCCCCCGATCGGCTACAATATCTCGGTGCCGGCGACTCCGGTCTTCCCGAGCGACGTGGTGACCTTCTGGTCGCCGGACGCGGAGAAGGAATTGTTCTCGCGGACGATCGACCAACTGCGCTGGAACGGGAACAACGCCGCCATCATGCTGTCCGTGTCCCGAGCCCGGCTGAGCATGCCCGAAACGCTGCCCTGGGTGCGCGGCGAGCTGACGGCGCGCTTGCGGCCCAACGGTACGCTGACGCTCAACCGCAACGAGCCCAGCTACGGGTTCAACAACTTTGGCCACTATACCGAACAGTTCGCCGCGTCGATGGCGATCAACGAGCTGTTGCTGCAGAGCGTAGCTGACGTGGTGCGGATCTTCCCCGCCTGGCCGCTCGACAAACCGGCGCGTTTCCGCCAATTGCGGGCCCAGGGCGGATTCCTGGTCTCAGCGGCCTGTGAACGCGGAAATGTGGGGCCGGTGCGGATCGAGCCGACCGTCGGTGGCCGCCTGCGTTTGCTCAGTCCCTGGCCAGGCATCGAAGCCGTGGGCCCCGATGGCCAGACGCTGTCGTTGACGCCCGACGAGAAGGGCATCGTCGAATTGGACACGCACGCCGGTCAGACGCTCGAGTTCCGCGCCCGTTCGTAAGATCCTCTCGTAGAAGGGAAAGGCAAGAACATGGGCGTTCATTTTCTTGCCCCCAATATTCTTGCCTTAACTCCCCATGCCCACACCACCAACCGATCTGCGAAACAAACTGGAACGAGCGGTGCTGTCAGATCCTGGCCGTGGCGGCGTGGACATATCCCGCAGGAATATCAGAGGCAAGAATATGGGGGGCAAGAATATCAGAGGAGCATATTCTTGCCAATCCCCTCGGCTACCATCCGCTGCCGGTGAGGAACAGGGGACAGGCACGAATGGCACTGCCGGTTGTCCCACAAGGATTTACGTCAAGACATGGGACGACGGGGGCGGAGCGTTGGCGAGCGGTTGTAGCGTGCGCGCAGGACGATTCGAATCGGGTTGCCTTTGTTCCGGCGGATCGGCGCATACAAAGAGCGCTCACGGAGGGGCTACGTTTTGAACGGGGCCACGCATCCGTGCTGCACGTGGGCGAACAGTTGATGCCCGCACGCCCGATGGAATTGCTGTTGGACCGGGGCCTTCCTTGGGGTATCATTGCCTCCGATCCGTGAGGCCTTCCTTGGAACTCGAGTCGCGTTGAGACCAAGGAGGGCCTCATGTCATTTTACCATCCTGACCGTTCCTTACCACGTCGATTTGGCTTGGTTCAAGCCTCCTTCCTGCAGACCGAAGGGTTGCCCTTTGCGGAGGTCCTCTCGGAAGACCAGATCCAACAGGCCTTCGCGGACGAAGGAGTGGACTTCGCGCAGGAAGAGGACGAGATCTACACCCCGCCGCTGACCCTGTGGGCCTTCCTCTCGCAGGTGCTGCACAAGGGCGAGCAGCGTTCCTGTGTGGCGGCCGTCTCGCGCGTCCTCGTGTTGCTGGTGGCCCTGGGACGAGAACCATGTTCCAAGAACACC
>Ga0351847_1086_pt1 | contig 35619 bp, 25 predicted proteins | sample TotcelHFGM3001M5_FD_206800 | JGI IMG/M metagenome (GOLD analysis project Ga0351847, IMG submission 206800) | Enriched cells from coal bed in the Powder River Basin, Montana, United States - Total cells FGM rep1 HSBNCT.FGM.300.1.M5 ... | reverse complement strand
CAACGGAAGAACGATGAGAATTGCCGATAAGGAAACACAGGACGGAGCCGGTGGCCGCCTTGCCAGGAAAGCCTGGATTCCAACTGCAAACGCGGCCGAAAGCCGACGGGGGTTGTACCCTTTCTCGGTTTCAAGGCGTAGAATCAACGTGCGGGACGGGGGCAGTACTTCGGACCCTCGCCCGGCGGTCGGGGGCCACACGGCAAGGCGGTAAATCGTGGAACTGTTTTCGATTACCTGTACGACGTGCCAACAGCGGCTGCTGGTCCGCGACGCGTCGACCATCGGCGAAATCCAAATCTGCCCCAAATGCGGAAGCATGGTGCTGGTCGAACCGCCGCCCGGTTGGAGCGAAACGCCCGAGGACCAGCCGCCGATCGCGGTGCCGGAAGAGGCAGCGAAGCTTTCCGCCGAGCCGCCCGCGGAGCGCGACTGGCAAGACGCAGACGCCGAGGGGCCAACCGTCGAAGCGCCTCCCTTGCCGGCGGCAGATATCGAGCCGCCCGATTCCGAACCGATCTTGCCAACCGATGACTGGACGTCGCAGGCCGCGCGGCAGCGTCAGCAATGGCTCATGCTCGGCGGCGCAGCGGTGATTGGAATCGCCTTGTCCTTCGGCCTGGTGGGCTTCCTGGCATTTCGAGCCGCCAACAAGTCGACCGCGGAAAACGCGAACGCCTCCGTCGCGCCTGAACCGGTGGTGGCCGACAGCGCGAAATTGCCTGCGGAGCCCCCTGCCGAACCTGTCGCCGACCCCGCGCCCGCTGCCCAGCCCGCTGCCCAGCCCGCTGCCCAGCCCGCTGCGCCGTCCGTCGAATCCAAACCGCCGGCGGCTCCCCTGTCGCCGGTCATGGACCAGCCCTCGGCAGACGGCCAGGCCGCGGCGGGCGACACGCGCGACGAACCACTTGCAGAGCCCGTTGTCAGCCCACCGAGCCCGGCTCCCGATGCACCGCCGAGCGGACCACCGCCAGCGGCGCCAGCACCCAAACCCCAAGAGTTCAATCTGGCCCCGGGCTCGCTGTCCGAAACCCTCAAAGCCTTTGCCCCTTTCATCGATCCCGATGCCAACCCGCCGCCGGAAGCGATGGATGCGACCGAACAAGACATGCCTGCGTTGGATCCGCAAGCGATCACGACCGAGCAGCCGTCCGTGCCTCGGCCGGAGCCGCGCGAGGTCGACCTCTCCGCGCGGCTGCAAGACAGGATCGCGGAGGCCGAGTTTGCCGACGTGACGCTGAAGAACTTCCTTCGCTTCGTCATGAACTTCAGCACCATTCCCGTATCCGTCGATCCGGATGCCCTGGCCCTGATGCGAGTTACACCGCGCACAAAAATCACGGTGCGGATCGTCGACGCCACCGTGGACCAATTGCTGACGGCTGCCCTGAGCCCGCTGCAACTGGCCCACGTCCCCGTCGGCCAGCAACTGGTCGTCACCCGCCCGCCTTTGCCCGACGGGGGCCTGCGCACGATTCCACACAACGTTTCCGACTTGGCCGGCAATGATCCTGACCAGCTCGGCCGCCTGGCGGAACTGATCGTGGAAATGGTCGAGCCGGCATCCTGGGAGGCGGCCGGAGGGACGGGCGTGATCCGCGAGGAACTGCCGTCGCTCGTGATCCAGCAGCAAGAAACCGTCTTGCTCCAAGCGATTGTCTTGTGCGAGCGGTTGCGGGCCGCGCGGAGCTTGCCGCCACAGTCCAAGTTCAACCCGGATCTATTCTCGCTGGAGCCGCGGTTGGTTCGGTCGGCCCAACGCTTGGCCACGCCGGTGACGCTGAATTTTCCGCAGCCCACCGCGTTTACGCGGATCCTGGATCGGCTGAGCGACGAAGGCGGTGTGGAGATCCTGGTGGATTGGCAAGCTTTGGTGGAACTAGGCTGGCCCCCCGATACCGAGACGACCGTGACCGCCAACCAGCAACCGATCGGCGACGTCCTGAACGCCATGCTGCAGCCGATGGAGTTGACCTATCGAGTCGTGGACGCAGGCACCGTGCAAGTCACTTCCCCAGCCAACGCCGAGGCGCGATGGGACATCGAGTTCTATCCGGTTCCCACGTTGCCAGCCACCCGCGAAACGCCCGAAGCTCTCCTGACCTGGCTGCGAAGCGAATTGACCGACGGAAATCCCGCCGCTCTGTCTGGCGTCCTGGTTTTCGACGCGCCCAGCCGCCACCTGATCGCCGCCCTGCCACAAACGCAACAGCGGAAGCTGGCGGAACGGCTCCGAGACGCGGGCCCGTGAGCCTCTCGCGGAGAAGACCGCCTTAGCCCGTCTGACGCAGATCCTGATAAGCCATCAGCACTTCGTACAAGTCGGCGCTCAGGGACACGCTGTCGTGCTCAAAGTCGCGCAGCCACGCTCGCCGCGTCTGCACCGCGTCGACGAGCAAGGGCAACACATCGCCCAACGCAACCGTAACGTCAGCCCGCTCGGGTTGAAGCGGAGAGGACTTGGCGAGTTCACACGAATCTTCCGAACCCAAGTACACACGCAGTTGGGGACGTGCCATGCGATTTCCTCGAACGAGAGGTTACAAGCGTGACAAACACGCTCGGTGGATAAGCGTCTCCTTTATCGGCCGAACGCCCGACCAGCCCTGAATGAAATCCGCAGAAAAAGCCAGATCGAAAGCTAGCATGCCTTGAAAACCGTCGAGCAGGTTTCCCCAACTACCCCTGTAAAGGTGCATTTGTCTGCTTGTTGGAGTTCACGCTTTAGCGTGTGCGGCGGGCCCTGCCCGCCGCAAAAACCACGCTAAAGCGTGGACTCCAGCGCTCATGGCCGTCTTTCCAAACCGCTTGAATCACGGCCGGTTGGTAGACCTGTTCCAAACGCCGACAACACGACGATCGGCCAAGGACTGGAGGACGCTAGCTGTCGCGCTTCGGCTTCCGAGGCTACAAACAACAACGCCGCGTCCGCTGGGATCCCGTCCAAGGTCAGATCGCCGACGTGGCGCCATTCTCGCTCGACCGTCCAATCGATCAGCTTGCCGCTCGCTGTGTGCGAGTCGCTCTTCTGGAAGAAAGGGCGTTCTGCAGCCGCGAGGCTCTTCCACAACGCCTCGTCGCCGTAGCGAACCGGACGCGTGCCGCGACGTTCCAGCCAGTCGCGGCGGATGCAGATTCCGTAGGGTTCAAAATCCCAGCGGCCCAAGTGCGAGCGGTACGTTCGCAGGCGGCCGATCTCGCTCAACGGCACCGCGGTCAGACTGACGACCGGCGTCCGGCCGCGAACGAAATCGCTGCCGGCCATCAGGCGGCCGCTGCGCGTGATCCGCCACAAAGCGGCCAACGCCGAATGATCAGCTCCCGGGCGGTCCAGGATCAGGTCGTCCAGGAACTTGTCCTCGTTCTCGCCGGGCCAAGGGCCTGACCGTCGCCGCGTGCAATGCGTCAAGTACGGCCACGGTTGGGATGGCGGGCAAGGCACGATCGGGGCGGCGTGACGCTGGGACGACGCAGCCGCTCGCCACGGCACAGGCTGGTCGTGTTCGGGTTCTCCAGCGGCATTCATGACGAGCCATCCGACGCCGCCGGCATCCAACAGTTGAGCGGCTTGCTCGCGCCCAACAAGGTCCGGTCCCAGCGCCAAAAACACGCTGGCTGTTGGAAAACCGGGCAGCCGCAAACGAGCCTGCAGCAAACGCATCACGTTGCCCTCGGGCCGGACATGCAACGCGACGACGTGCTCGCACAGCGCAAAGATCGCCCGATCCGGCGCCGGCAGTCCCGCCAGTTCGTCCAAGGAATCCGCGCGGCCGTCCGCACTCAGCGGCGGCGACAGCAACACGCGGTCGGGCGCGGCGGGCAGCTCCTGGAGAGACGCCAGAACCCGCCGCCCCCAGTCGCGCCAAACAGCAGTCCCATCGCGTTGGGCCTGGATGCTGAGAACCGGCAGACCGAACAGCCGCCCACAGCGTTGCACGAACCGCTGGGCCGCCGTTTGTCCGGCAGTGACCAGGACGTCATGCTGCGGATCGAGCCGCATGCACGCGGTCCGCAGGACTGCGAACCAGGACTTGTGACGATCGAGTTCCTGCCCCAACCGCGAACTGACCAGTCCCACGCGCCGTCCCTGCGGGATGCCGCCGGGCCACCATGCAAGCCGGCAGCCCAGCCAGGCAGTCGTCCGCGACAGGGCGACGTCCGGGATATTCCAGGTCAACCGGGCACCGGCCTGCCAGGCTTGGCGGAGCGATTCCGCCCGCGCCGCCGTGGCCCTTCGCGCCGACGCGTCCGACGACACACCGCACTGCGTCCAGGCCCGGCAAACCGTCGACAACAGGTCCCCGCCCGGTTCCGGCAGACCTCCCGGCTCGCCGCCCGCCGCGGGCCACAATCCGGCCTCGATCAGCGCATTCCGAATCGCCATGTCCGACATGCTCGCCCGTCTCCAGCTGGTCCGCCTGTACCAATCGCCTGTACCAATCATTCCGTGTGATGATACTCGTCAGCGATACCGGGCAACAGAGGCGCGGAGCGTTGCGCCATCACAGCTTGTTCAAGCACAATCCGGGCATGCGCCAGAACGCCTGACAGGGCGATCTGCCCAGATGAGCAGTTGCCTGCCGTTCAGCCGGATGCCGCCGAGTTCACCTCGGGGGAGCTTCACCCTCCGCCTCCAGACGCGACTGACAGACATTATGGGGGTCATAAATACTGCCTGGTCAGTGGGCAGTGCGGCGCGGTGTTGCCTGCCTCCTACCTCCTGTGCATTGTTCTTATCCGTGTGTTTCTGTCCGTGTGCGTTCTGGTTCAGGTTGAGGGCTCACGCAAAGGCGCTAAGACGCAGAGGAATTGTTTTGAAACACAGAGGGCACGGAGGAATCCGGGCTAGCGCAAGGCGATATAGACGAGCACGCCAACGTAGTGACAGATACTGCCGGCCACGACGAACATGTGCCACAGTGCGTGGAAGTAGCGGACCTTGCGGTCAAACGCCAGGAAGATGGTCCCGACGGAATAGAGCACACCGCCCGCTACGATCCACAACAGCAAGCCGAACGGGGCGTGATGGGATAGTTCCCGAATCGCTACGACCGGCAGCCAGCCTAAGATCCCGTAAGCGACCTTTCCCAGCCCCGTCAGATTGCGCCGATACCACACAAACAGGACGCCGGCGCCAGCCAGGCCCCACATCACCGGCAGGAATAGCCACCATCGTCCCTGATTCAGGAAGACCACGGCGAACGGAGTCATGGATCCGGCGATCAGCAGAAAGATGCAAGCCTGATCCAGCATCCGGAACAGACGCCGCAGATCCAGATCGTGAAAGGTATGAGACAAGGTCGACGCCGCATACAGCAAAATCAGCGTCAAACAATACACACCACACGCCAGGATCGTCCGCAGATCCTGTCCGGCCATGACGATCGGCATCAGCAGCAACGTCGCCGCCACGCTCAGCGCCAACCCGAGTCCGTGGGTAATGAGATTGGGGATTTCGTCGGCGGGTCGAAGTTCGCTGGTCATCACCGTCGCATCATGGAGAGGAAGAATGTCCCGGCCGGCCTGGCACGAGACGACTGGCATCGTTTCTCGATTCTGCTGTCGCCAAATCATGATTCCGCGTCCTGTGGTTCACCGACTGGCAGCCTGTGCCACCGGGAGCGGGCATCATCCAGACGGAACCGGGACGTCTTCACCGCTTGACCACGCAATTCGGCAGGCTCCAGTCTTCCAACTCGGCCCCATAGTACGCAGCCTACCATATCGCGGGTGCCGGGAAAAGCAGAACACCTGGTCGTTCGGCCACGGCGAGGCCTGCCTGTTGGCCGTGGCGATCGAGTCGCTTCGGGCGTCGAGCGGGATTCGAGCACGGTTGACGGCCCACGACAAGTCATTATATTGCTTTCTTTTGGGGCATTCGTGATGGACGATTGGGAGAGGTGCTTGATGCTCAGTGACGGCGAGAAAGGTGTTGTGGTCCAACGGGATCGGCAGACTTATGGAATCGCTCCGCACTTGCCCTGCGGCGTGGTCACGCCCGAGATCCTGCGCAGGATCGCCGATGTCGCCGAGAAATACGGCGTGCCGATGATCAAACTCACCAGTGCCGCCCGCATCGCGATGCTCGGCATCCGCGAGGAGGATGTCGATGCCATCTGGAGCGAACTGGGAATCCAACCGGGCAGTGTCGTCGGGATCTGTGTCCGCAGTGTCAAGGCGTGCCCCGGCACAACCTACTGCAAGCGCGGCCAGACGGACAGCCTGGGCGTCGGGCGGACGCTCGATGAAAAATACCACGGCATGGAGTTGCCGGGCAAGATGAAAATCGGCGTCAGCGGGTGCCCGAACCAGTGCGGCGAAACCAGCTTTAAGGATATCGGCTTGGTCGGCACGCCCAAAGGCTGGCGGGTGTACGTCGGCGGAAACGGCGGCACCAATCCTCGGCTTGGCGATATCCTCGCCCAGCGAATCGACACAGAAACCGCCTTGGCGCTGGTCGACAAGATCGTCGCCTACTACCAGACCAATGCCAAGCCGAAGGAACGAATGGGGCGGATGATCGAGCGGCTGGGGTTGGAGACGATAGAAGAGTCGCTGGGGCTTGGAAGCGATGCGTGACGGCTCCCGTTGGGCAACGCCTGCCGTGCATCCCGCCAGCGGGCCACCTCTGAAAACGTGCAGTTTTCTGGGAGATCCGCGGGGTCGAGGCGTGGTTGGCGTTCACGCTCTAGTGCGTTGTCCAGGCTAAATCCGCGGGTTGTGAGCGGCAAGGCGCTAGCCGCCGGTTCTGGACGTCACCGGCGGCTAGCGCCTTGCCGCTCACCCAGCGCGACCCCAATATTTAGATTGGACAACGCTCTAGCGTGCGCTGCGGGCCATGCTGGAGTTCACGCTTCAGCGTGCGCGGCCGGCCATGCCCGCCGCAAAATCCACGCGAAAGCGTGAACTCTAGCGACGTTAACCCCCCGCCGGAAACAGGGTCCGCAGATACTTCTGATTGTGCTGGTAACATTCCACCAGCGACTTGCCGCGGACCGTGGCGCCTTCGAGGATCAGCCAGCCGTGATAGCCGATGTCGGCGATCGCGTCGCGGACGGGCAGTAAATCCACTTTGCCTTGCCCGATCAACGCGCCGTTCTCTTTGATGTGGATCTGGCAGATACGTTCCTTGCCCAACTGCCGGATCTCTTTGCAGATGTCGTAGCCCTGGTCCGTCATATTGCAGACATCGTAGTACACTTGCACCGCGGGGGAACCGACGCCGTCCAGAATCCGCAGATGATCATCGGCGTTCAGCCAGCTTTCGATGCCCAGCACGACCCCCGCCTGTTCGGCCGCCGGAGCGACCTTCTTCAGCCGCCGGATGACCTCCGCCTGTTTGGCCTGGTCCCCCTTGATGTCACCGTCGCCAAAGAAGGCTAGCAGGCAGCATTTCACGCCCAGTTTAGGCAGGACTTGGACGACATCCGCAACCCATTGTTCGGTGCGGGGGTCGGTGGCGTAGGGGACCCGATTCAACAGGCCCATCGCCAGCGACGAGATTTCCAGACCCGTGGTCCGGCAGACCTCCTGATACGCAGCCCGCACCGCCGCGTCGCGCAGGTCATTGGCACTGCCCGGCTCGCCGAAACTGACCTCGACACCGTCCAAGCCGATTTCCTTGGCGACGGCAAACGCCTCTGGTTTCTGCGTGTTGCCGATCGACCAATCGCAAGCGCCGATCTTGAACGCCGCGCCTTGTTCCCGGGCACGGGCCAGAGCCTCCCACCGCGGCGAGGCGGCGAGGATGCCGAGGCCGGAAAGGGAACCTGCGAGGTATTGTCGGCGAGTGATGCAGTTCATGATGGTTGCTCCTTGGGGGTTGAGGACCGGCCGCTGCCGGAGAACAGGTCGCTCGGCATCATATCATACTTCGCAAGGGGCGGAGAGGCTCTTTTCCAACCTCCGGCCCACGCGGGCTGTTGATTTAATCGTGGCGTAAGCTACCAGCTTGCGAAATGTGGCAACGGAAGCAAGATAGCAAATTGAACATGGGCAGCGTCGGCAAGCTGGAAGCTTACCCCACGTGCCGTCACCGACTAAATCGACAGCCTGCTTGCCGTCGGGAGATTCAGGATAGATGGCTGACACCGTGATGCCGCCAATGAACCTGAAGCACTCGACGGCAAGCGTCGAGGATGCCTGCCGACAGCAACATGTGTGCCGAACAGTCTTGCCTTGATGCAAATCGTTCGGAAAACGGAGAGCGGAATGGGGAACAGAAACATGGCGGGAAGGAAGGGAGCACAGGCTGGCAGAAAGATGAGCGGCGGACAAGTGGGGTTGCTAGTTGCGTCACTGCGTTTCGCGTTGACGCTGTTTGTTTTCTTGTCAGTCGAATTCCGTCAAGGTGGGGTTGCATTTCGTTCCGACTTCGAGTAATTTTCTTCATGCCCGCGGACCTTGTCGAAGTTGCTTGGCCGGATAACCTCACCATTGTATCTCGCCTGTTGGCTCGCTAGTCCCCGGATCGTGTTTGTGGTTTCCTATGTGCTGGCTCGCGCCCGTTGTGGGGCGAATTTGTCTGGCATGGTGTTTTCTGTAGAGGAGTCCCATCGTGGGTAAGAAGTTGTACGTCGGCAATCTGCCTTACACGGCGACCGACAGTGATCTGCAAAGGATGTTCGAGGCGCACGGCGCCGTGCAGTCGGCTCAGGTGGTCGTGGACCGCGACACGGGCCGCTCGAAGGGCTTTGGTTTCGTGGAAATGGACTCGGGTGAGGCGGCACAGGCGGCGATTTCCGCATTGAACGGCCAGGATCTCGGCGGTCGCTCGTTGACCGTTAACGAAGCTCGGCCGCGCGAAGAACGCAGCGGCGGTGGTGGCGGCGGCCGTGGCGGTTACGGCGGCGGCGGTGGCGGCGGCGGACGCAGAGGTGGTGGCGGTGGCGGCGGCGGTGGCTTCGGCGGCCGACGGTACTAAGCCGAATTCGCCATCCGCAAAATCTTTCAGCCAATAAAAAAAGCCTCTTTCCCGCCGTTTGGTGGGAAAGAGGCTTTCTTTTTTCAACCACAGCATCTCGTGAACTACAGCATCTCGTGAAACTGTTTGAACAGATAACGGCTGTCGTGGGGGCCGGCCGAGGCTTCGGGATGGTACTGGACGCTGAACGCCGGCAGATGCCGATGCCGCATTCCGGCAACGGTATTGTCGTTCAAGTTGCGATGGGTGATTTCCAGGTGGGCAGGTAGCGAGTTTTCATCGACGGCGAACCCGTGGTTCTGAGCCGTGATCTCCACCTTGCCGTTCAGCACGTTCAGTACCGGCTGGTTGGCGCCCCGGTGACCGAACTTCAGCTTGAACGTCTTGGCGCCGCAAGCCAGGCCGAGCAGTTGATGGCCAAGGCAGATGCCAAACACCGGTTTTTTGCCCAGCAGGCTTCGGATGGTCTCGATCGCGTAGTGCAGCGGTTCCGGGTCGCCCGGGCCGTTGGACAAAAACACGCCGTCTGGATTTAGGGTCAAGATTTCGTCGGCGGTCGCGGTTCCCGGCAAAATGGTCACGCGGCAACCGACGTTGCGTAAATGCCGCGCGATATTCCACTTCATGCCGTAGTCCAGTGCCACGACATGTTTGTCGTGCGGACCACTGGGCGATCCTCGGCGCTCCGCATCCAGTTGCGCCCAATAGCTGAGCGATTCGTCCCATTCCCGAGCTTCGGCAGGCACCACTTCGCGGACCAGATCGCGTCCCACCAACCCCGGACTGGCTTTGGCTTTGGCGACCAAGCTGTCGGCGTCCTGGTCGATCGTCGACAACACGCCCTTCATGGCGCCGTGAATGCGAATCCGCCGAACCAGCGAACGCGTGTCGATACCGGCCAGCCCCACGATGCCGTGCCGATCGAGATACTCGCCCAGTTGGCCTTGTGCACGAAAGTTGCTGGCGATACGGCTGTTTTCCCGCACGATGAACCCTGCCAAGTGGGGCCGGTGGCTTTCTACGTCCTCGTCGTTGACGCCGTAATTGCCGATTTCCGGATACGTCATGGTGACGATCTGCCCGCGGTAGCTCGGGTCGGTCAGGATTTCCTGGTACCCGGTCATCGACGTGTTGAATACGACTTCCCCATCGACCTCGCCGCGCGCACCAAGGGCCTCACCGGTGAACACGGTCCCATCTTCCAAGGCAAGTTTGGCAATTTGTGTCATGGCTGAGCTGCTAAATCCGTTAAGAGTGTCAAGACGCGTCTAGAAACCAGACCGGGAAGCAAGAATTCGAAACCCTTGGGTGGCTGATCTCAAGTCACCCGTGGATACCGCCCGATACCCATAACTGGCTGTGGGTCTCCGGACCCTGACCTTCGTCAGGTCCGGTCAGCCAACCATCGAGGACTCTTGCTGCGGCGAGCAAGGGTCCTCATTTTTTTGCGCTCGGACGCCCGCTCCCGGTCCGTCGCCGTCAAATTGTAACGTTCCCCGTCGGCAGCGAACAGGACCGCGCCGGCTCATCTTTGCCACCGTCATCCTTCGATTGTCCCCATTCCCGTTGTTCGCTATAATCCGCGGCAGGTTCTGGAGTTTGAATGTCGAATTTCAGATTTGAAATTTGAGATTTCAGATTTGAAATTTGAAATTTGGGATTTGAGATTCCAAATTTGAAATTTGGGATTTGAAATTTGGGATTTGAAATTTCAGATTTGAAATTTGGGATTTGAGATTTCAAATCAGCTTTTGTACGTTGGACGCTTGGGGAGGGTTCTGCCACGGCTGGCTTACGGATTGGGATTGGGCACGACAGGCATCGGTTGGAGGCGGGCGGCCCGTTGATTCTGGGCGGCATCCCGTTGACGCACGATCGGCATGCGGTCGGCCATTCCGACGCGGATACGCTGCTGCACGCGGTGACGGATGCCCTGTTGGGCGCCGCTGCGCTGGGCGATATCGGTGAACTGTTCCCCGACACCGATGCGGCGAATCGAGGCCGCGACTCTGGCCAGATGCTGCAAATCGCCGCTCAGAAGGTTGCGGACGCGGGATTCCGCATTGTCAATATTGACTGTATTGTGTTTGCACAACGCCCCCGATTGACGCCTCATAAACCGGCGATTCGTCAGCGTTTGGCGGAACTGCTCGGCATCCCGCCCGAGCGGGTTGGTCTCAAGGCAAAAACCGGCGAGGGGCTCGGTGCGGTCGGGACGGACGTCGCCATCGAGGCGCAGTGCGTTGCTTTATTGGAATCGGTCGCTTAACGGCAGAGTGAGAGTTTATGACGATTCGACTGTACAACACCCTGACGAGAAACAAGGAAGAGTTTGTGCCGATCACGCCGGGCAAGGTAGGCATTTACCTTTGCGGCCCGACGGTTTACGCCAAAGCCCATATCGGCCACATGGTGGGGCCGGTCATTTTCGATACGGTCAAACGGTATCTCGTCTACAGCGGCTATCAGGTGACTTGGGTCGTCAATATCACGGACGTGGACGATAAACTGATTAAGAAGGGCAAGGAACGCGGTTTGTCGATGGCCGAAGTGGCCTGCGAGAACACCGCGGATTACCTGGCGAACCTGGCGGGGCTGGGAGTCGATCAAATCGACCACATGCCCAAGGCCACGGAAAACATCGACGAGATTATCCAGTTTATCCAAGGCTTGATGGACCGCGATTTTGCCTACGCGGTGGACGGCGACGTGTTTTTCGACGTCGGAAAGGATCCGGGATATGGGAAACTGAGCAACCGCAGTGCCGACAGCCAGCAGGGCGAAGGCGGCGAAGCGGCGGCGAAGAAACGTTCGTCCGGAGATTTCGCCTTGTGGAAAGCGGCCAAGGCGGATGAGCCATCGTGGGATAGTCCGTGGGGACTGGGACGGCCGGGCTGGCACATCGAATGCTCGGCGATGAGTCGCCGCTTGCTGGGCGAGACGTTTGACATCCACGGCGGCGGGTTGGATTTGATTTTTCCCCATCACGAGAACGAGATCGCGCAGAGCGAATGCTGCCATGGCAAACCGATGGTCAAGTACTGGCTGCACAACGGGTTGCTGCGAGCCGTTGCGGCCGGCAAGCTGGGCGGCCGCAGTCAGCGCGAGGCGGAACAGGCGACGGCGCATGAAGCGACGCCAGGGGAAGCGACGGCAGACACCAAGATGAGTCGCTCGAAAGGCGCCGGCGGACTGGCCGACCAGATCGAGCGGTTTGGCGGCGAGACGCTCCGCTTTTTCTTGCTTCGTACCCATTATCGCAGCACGGTCGAGTACAGCGAACAGGGGTTGGAGGAGACGAAGACAGGGCTGGAAGGCTTTGCCCGCTTCTTCGAGCGATTTCAGCGGATCACCGGCCAAAGCTTCTACGAGTTGACGCCGATCGCCCGGCGTGCCGATGGGGAACTGGCGGGGGACGACGATCCACTGCTGGCGGAAGTGGCCCAGCGGCGTGCGGACTTTGCGGCCAAAATGGACGACGACTTCAATACCGGCGGGGCGATCAGCGAGTTGTTCGAGTTGGTCCGGGCGCTGAACAAGTTTGCCGATCAGCAGCAACTCGAGGATTCGGCGGCTCGCTCGCCAGCCGCCTTGGCCAGCTTTCAACGAGGCGTCGTGACGCTTCGCGAACTGACCGCCGTGCTGGGGCTGTTCCGCACCGCGCCGACCTCCAAAACGGGCGGCGAGGGGGAATTGGTCAACCAGCTGATGGGCTTGGTGGTGGAACTGCGGGCCGACGCTCGAAAACGCAAAGACTTTGCCACAGCCGACCGCATCCGCCAGGTCCTCGGCGAACTGGGCATCGCGCTCGAAGACCGCAAAGACGGCACGATTTGGCGGTTGCCGTAGGCCGGGCGGGCTCGGCAATAGAAATGAAAGAGGGTTGGCTGAAAAATGGGCGGCAGAAGAATGATGGGTAGGCATGCGCCGCGCCTCCCGTCGTTTCTTCATCTCATTTTTCCGTCGCCCATTTTTCTGGAGAGCCCATCTCATTCTGTTCCTGCGTAACGAAGTGGAATTGGGAGTTCGGCCAAGCGATGGATTGCGATGCAAAAAATGCCTTGGTGCTGGGCATCGACCCGGGCCTGAACATTACGGGATACGGCTTGCTCGAAGTGGTCGGCGGGGATCCGAAGCTGGTCGAGGCCGGGGTGGTGCGGAGCCGAGCGCACGATCCGCTGGAGACCAAATTGCTGGAAATCCACCGGGGGGTGGCGGAACTGCTGGCGGCGTTTCATCCCACCGTCATGTCCCTGGAGCAACTGTATTCGCATTACGAACGGCCGACCACCGCGATCCTGATGGGGCATGCCCGTGGGGTGATCTGTTTGGCGGCCGCCCAGGCCGGTGTCCCGATTGCTCACTACGCGGCCACGCATGTCAAAAAGATGCTAACGGGCAGCGGACGCGCTCCGAAGCCCCAAGTCCAGCTGGCCATTTGCCGCCAATTCGGCTTGGCGCAGGTGCCCGAGCCGCCTGACGTGGCCGATGCCCTGGCCATCGCGTTGTGTCATGTCTATTTTCGCAAGGTATCGTTGAGTTCCACAAAATGATCACGAAGATCTCCGGAAAACTGCTGACCGTCAGCGACGTTGCGGCCACGCTCGAAGTCGAGGCGTTTGAGTACGAAGTAATGATTCCCGAGATTACGCGGCGGCGGCTGCAGGCCATGCTGGGCGAGAGGGTCAGCTTGCACACACTGCACTACCTGGAGGGCAATCCGGCGCAAGGCCGCGTCGTGCCGCGGCTGGTCGGCTTTCTGAACGATGTCGAACGCGAATTCTTCGAACTGTTCTGTTCCGTCGACGGCGTGGGGGTCCGCAAGGCACTGCGGGCGATGGTTCGGCCCGTGCGGGATGTCGCGGTTTTGATTGAGGAACAGGATGCCAAGGGCCTGTCCGCGCTGCCCGGTATCGGGCCGGCGATCGCCGAACGGATCATCGCCAAACTGCGGCGCAAGATGCCCAAGTTCGCGTTGCTGGTCGGGCGCGACGAGAAGAGCGGCGAGGCGCAAGTCGAGCGTAGCGTGGTCGACGAGACGTTCCAGATCCTCTGCTCGCTGGGCCACTCCGAATCCGACGCCCGCCGACTGCTGGACAGCGTGCTGGCCAGCAAGCAGAAATTCAAAGACGTCGAGGCGCTGCTGCAGGCGGTGTATCAGCAACGGAATGTCAACCCGTGAAGAAATCACGAATTCCTCCGTGCCCTCGGTGTTTCAAGACAATTCCTTTGCGCCTTCGCATCTTTGCGCGAGCCCTCAACGTGAACCAGAACGCACACGGATAGAAACACACGGATAAGAACAATGCCCAGGCGGCCGGACGCAGGCAACACCGCGCCGCACTGACAACTGACAACTGACAACTGCCCTCAATTCCCTTGCCAACGTCTTCGCGCCGAACAACTTCGTAGGACGGAATTCATTCCGTCGCAACGGACGGAAGTCCGTTCTACGAAGAAATCACGGAGGAAATCTAGGGCAGGTGCTCACCGCTCGATCAGCAACACCGGGCGGATGATGCCTCCCAGAAACAGCTCTGTCATCGAGGAATGATCGACGCGCACCGCGATGGTATTCCGGCCGGGTTTCAGAGCCCCTTCGGCGTCCACCGTGAACGGCAGCCGTTTCTTTTCGCTGGCGCCGGCTTCCCGTCCGTTGATCCAGACGCGCGCATCGCCGTCCACCTCCGTAAAGAACAAGGCGGGGCGGCGTCCCGGCGCTGGCACGTCGATTGTAACGCGATACCACATGACCGTCGGCCGGTCGGGCAGCCGTTGAGCGTCCAGCGGGTCGCTGTATGTCGCCACAAGCGTCCAGGACCAGTCGTCAAAATCGGGCCGATGATAGCCTTGGTCCAGTCCTGTATCGGCTTGGTCATACGCCAGCCGCCACTCGTCCGGCAGCACCTGGAGCATGCGCGCCGGGGCCCGGGTGGCCTCCGCTCCCGCCTCGATGTGCGTCCCGACAAACCGCTTCAGATAAGCGACCGTGTAGTGGTTCCCCTGTCCCTGGCTGCGGTTCGCTTCGCTGCGGGCCAGCAGCGCGTCGTAACCCCGTTGGGCTTCCGCAAAATCGCCTCGGTTCATGGAATCTCGCAGCCCGATGTATTGTTGGGCGTTTTTTAACCCTTCGGCAGCAAACGCCACCCGTGCCGCGAACGTCGCGTCGCCGTCGGCTGCCGCAGCCGCTCGCCGGAGCAGATCGTCCAGGCGACGGAGCAAATCGGGTGTGTAAATCTGATGCAGCGCGTAGAAGCTGCCCGAATGCGTGCGGAGACGAACGCAAGCCTGGTCGATCTCCGTCCAGTACTGTTGCAACAACGATCCTGCTTGCGAGCCGTACAGCCCGGCAAAATACTCGTCCATGATCGCGTCCGCATCGGCCCGGGGATCGTAAGCCAGGCGGATGCTGAGGTAAATATGCGGCCCGTAGATCTGCCAGTTGGCCAAGGTCTCCAGGTTGATGCCGATGCAGCCTTTGTCGCGCAAGAACGGGATATCGTGCTTCCAGACCGACAGCAAAGACACCGGCACGCAGCATTCGGCCAGGTTGTAATTGTAGGTGCGGTAGCCGATCTGCCGTACGGAAGCGGCCCAGCCGTCGAGCAGTTCCCGCAATTGCCAGCGGGACGGGCAAGCCGGATCGCCGATGCGATGGTAACGGCAGTAGCGGATGGGGGCGACCCAAGCGCACAGGTTAGGCGCCAACCGGATGCCGCTGGTCGGCGCTTGGGTGTAATCGGCGTAACAGTAGAAGTTGAGGATCGATTCGGGATGCGTCACTTGCAGCTGTTGAGCCACGTCTTGGTAGAAATCGACGTAGCGATTGGTGATGCAGACATGGCCCGAGGACGGTTCCCGCGAGTGGGGATCATCTTGCGCGTTGCAGCCGTCGCAGTCGCAGTAGCCGCGGCCATCCGGGGGCGATAGCGAAGGATGCCGGGTGCCGGCTTCGATTCGATCGCTCACGCCCCGAGCAAAAACCCTCCGCAGCTCGGGGTTCGACGTGCAGTACCAGTCGCCTGGCTCGCGCCGCCCGTTTCGCTGTCGAAAGTACTCGGGATGCTGCTCGAACAACTCCCGCGAGACGTAGTTGCCCCAAGCGTGTCCCGTGTTCAGCGGGATACCGCCGTGGCCGTTCCAGATCTTCCACAGCGTATCGCCGGACCACTGGGAGCCCCAAATGTGCCGATAGACAAAGCCGGGCTTGTCCTGCAGATCCAGCGTTGCCAGCGACAGGGTCGGCGAGGCTGGAAACACCTCGCCCAGCGGATGGTCCAGGTAATAGCGGCAACCCCAATGTTCCAGCAGGCGGCAGGCGGCTTTGATCGTGGCGGTGTCGTTCTGGCCGGCCAGCAGGACGCGGCGGCCGTCGCAGACGACGCGCAGCCCTTCGCGGCTGGGGCTGTCGATATCGTCCAATCGCAGCCCGGCTTCGATCGCGGCCGCTCCCACGAAAATTGACGGCACCCCGGCAGGTGGCATTTCGGCGACGGCCAATTCCGCCCCGGTTATCTTCTTTATCCAATCGACCAAGACGCCCGCCGCCCGCTGGTCTGCCGACTCGGCGCCACGCTTCGCCTTGGTGGCGGCTGGCGCCGCCAACTCGCGAACCACGATCGTCGCAACGGCACGTCCGTCCCGTACGACATCCAGTGCGGCTGCGGGCAGGCACAGCCAGGCGGCGATCAGCAGCGCGAGTCCCGCACGACAGCGAAATCCACTCGGTGGTGTCCAGCCTTTCGGCGGTCCTCCCGCGGCAACGGTCGAACAACCGGCTAACGCCTGGACTCCAGCATGGACTCCGGATACGGACTGCGGCGAGAAACGGCGCGGCATGTTCGGGCTCCTTTTGAGACCCTGTCAATCCGACGGAAAGATGGCTGGTTCGCCTTTGATTTCGGCCAAGGCGTTGCAGGCCGCGCGCTGTTCGGCTTCTTTCTTGTTGCGGCCCCAGGCGGCTTGATAGTGGGTGCTACCCACATGCGCGGCGACCTTGAAGCATTTGCGGTGGTCGGGTCCTTTTTCATCCAGCAGATGATAGGTGGGCGTACTAGCGAATTCTCGCTGGGTCAACTGTTGTAACAGCGATTTGAAGTTCCCGCCCAACTCGCCGGTTGCCACCAATTCGATTTCCGGCTCCATCACGCCTTCGATAAACCGGCGGGCCGCTTCGCCACCTCCGTCCAAGTGGATGGCGGCGATCAGCGATTCGAACACATCGGCCAGCAGCGACGCCGGGATGGATGGAGCGGCGGACACGCCTTTGCCGACGACCAGGAACTCTTGCAGGCCGAGCGCTTCGCTGATCTTGGCACACGACTGGCGGCTGACCACCGCCGACTTGATCTTCGTCAGATCGCCTTCCATGTACTCGGGATAAAGCCGGAACAGCAGTTCGCAGACGACTGCCCCCAGGATAGCATCGCCGAGGAACTCCAGGCGTTCGTTGGAGGCCAGTCGATGTTCGGCACAGGAGGCGTGGGTCAGCGCTTCCCGCAGCAAACGCTTGTCCTCGAACACGTACCCGATCCGCCGTTCGCAGCGTTCTAGCCGGCTGAATTCGGCTTCGGCTGGCTCCAGCGAAGTATCTTCCGGCTCCGGCAGACCCGGCAGATCTGGGGCTGACGGTTGTGGTACTTCGTCCGGCGCTTGGGGCGTATCATCCGCCGCGTGGCTGAATTCAATTTCTGCAAGCGTTTCTGACATCGTGGGGGGTTCCAGATTGGGCCAGTGCAACCCTAGCAATTAACGCTCGGCTTGTCAATCCAAAGGTTGGGCCTTTGGCCGTGGGCGATGGTTCCCTATAATGACAATCGCGGCCAATTCGCAACAGAGGGGCGAGCCGCTAGCGGAAAGGCTCGCAGAGCAAGGTGCCTGCCTTCTTTTCTTGAGAATACGACAACATTTTGCCAGAACATGGTTGGGGAGACGGTTGATGCCGCTGACACGTCGGAATTGGGTTTTGCAATCGTTTTGCCTGTTGGCCCTCGGTGCGCCGTGGATGGCCGCCGGGCCGCTGGCTGCGGAGGACGACATGTCCGATGCGATCAGTCATGCGCGGGGCCTGTCTCGGGCGTTTCGCAAGGCGGCGGAAAACGCGCTGCCGTCGGTCGTCATGCTGATCACCAAGTCGAAACCCGAGTCGGCCCGCGATCGCAGCGAATTGCGGCGTCTGCTCGAAGACCCCCGTCTGCGACGTTTGCTTCCGGACCAATTGCCGGGCGAGTCGGAGGACGACCAAGGCGACCTTGGGGCCATTCCCACAGCAGTTGGGTCAGGAGTGATCATCGACTCGGCCGGCGTGATTCTCACGAACAATCACGTGGTGCAAGGCGCGGACGAAATCATTGTGCGGCTGAGCGATGGCCAGGAACTCAAGGTCGTCGATGTCAAGGCCGATCCGCTCAGCGAGCTGGCCATTGTGAGGGTCAAGCCCGATGCCAACCGAAAGCTCGAAGCGGCGCGGCTGGGCGAATCCGAGTCGCTGGAGATCGGCGATTGGGTGCTGGCGATCGGCAGTCCGTTCGAGTTGGAGGCGACGGTCAGCGCCGGAATCATCAGCGGCAAGGGGCGGGGCATCGACAAGGTGCGCCGGGGCAAGCTGTTACAGACCGATGCGGCGATCAACCCCGGCAATTCCGGCGGGCCCCTGGTAAATCTCGAGGGAGAGGTCATCGGCATCAACACGGCGATTGCCTCAATGAGCGGCGGATACCAAGGGATCGGGTTTGCCATCCCCATCGATCGCGCCAAGTGGATCTCGCAGGAGCTGTTAACGCATGGCAAAGTCCGCCGCGCTTATCTGGGGATCGGCATCGAAGAGCTGACGCCGCAGGCCGCCGCAAAGCTCCAATTGCCAGCTCGATCCGGGGTCTTCGTCCGGGACGTCGCGCCCGGCAGTCCGGCAGAAACAGCAGGCGTGAAGATCAACGATGTGATCGTGGAATTCGCCGGCCAGCGGACGCTGGGGCCGCGCGATTTGCAGGATGTGGTCGAACAGAAGCCGATCGGCTCGCAGCAAGCGGTCAAAGTTATGCGCGACGGCCAGGCGGTTTCGCTGACGGTCACCCTGCAGGAGTATCAGGAAGACACCTTGCGCCGTCGGCCGTAACTTCGTTCCCCAATCCGAAAACGGACAGGATTCGACCCTCCCATGATCAACACGCTGTATCTGCCCGAATTGCGGGAAATGCTGGCGGAGAACAACGAGGCGGAGCTGCGCGAGTTCTGCACGGCGTTGCATCCTGCGCGAACCGCCGAGTTCATGGAGGGTTTGAACGCGGACGAAATCTGGCGGGTGCTGCAATACGCGGACCCCGCCGTTCGCGACGAGATCTTCGGCTTTTTCCCGGAAAACAAGCAGGTCGAGATCTTGGAAACCCAGGATCGCCACGAAGTGGCCGGGCTGCTGGCGGAGATGGCGTCCGATGACCGGGTCGACTTGCTGGACGAAACCGACGAAGCCGTTGTCCAGGAACTGCTGCCGCTGTTGCCGGCCGACGAGCGGCGCGACATCCTGCGATTGCGGTCGTATCCCGAGGATTCGGCCGGCGCGGTGATGACCACGGATTTTGCCAAGCTGGGCGAATCCCTGACCGTGCGCGAGGCGCTGGCCGAATTGGGACGGCAGGCCGAGAATCTGGAAACGCTGTATTACTTGTACGTCGTCGACGACACCGATCATCTGCGGGGCGTCGTCTCCGCGCGCCAATTGGTCAGTGCCATGACGCGGCCCGACACTCGCCTAAGCGAACTGATGGAGACCGACGTGGCCGCGGTCGACGTGCTGGACGATCAGGAACTGGTCGCATCGAAAGTCGCCCGTTATGACTTGCTGGCCATCCCCGTGGTGGATGACGAACATCGAGTTCTGGGGATCGTCACGCACGATGACGTGATCGATGTGATGCGGGAGGAGGCGGTCGAGGACGCGCATCGCATCGCCGGCGTTGCGCCGCTGGAAGAGAGCTACATGCGGACGTCGATTCTGACGCTCACCTGGAAGCGGGGTATGTGGCTGACCATCCTGTTCTTCACTGCCCTTTCGACGGCCTTTGCGCTGCAACACTACGAGAAGAACTTCGAGACCTACACCTGGCTGGTCCTGTTCATCCCCTTGGTGATTTCCAGCGGCGGCAACTCCGGCAACCAGACCGCCACGCTGGTCATCACCGCCTTGGCAACCGGGGACCTGCATCTGCGGGACTGGGTGCGCGTCGTCCGCCGCGAGCTGGTGATGGGCATGTTGCTGGGCGGGTTCCTCGGCATGTGCGGGTTCATCGCGGCGCTGATTGTCGCTGGCGGTTGGTTCTCAAGTACGGTCGTAGCCGTCACGCTGGTGCTGGTCGTGATCTCGGGGACCCTCGCCGGCTCGCTGCTGCCGCTGTTCTTCAAGCGGGTCGGCCTGGATCCGGCCTTGATGAGCAATCCGTTCGTGGCCGGAATCGTGGACATCCTGGGCATTGTGATCTACATGAACGTGGCTTTGCTGCTGCTGTCGCTCACCGGCCAATCGCTGAAGCCCGGCGGATGAGTGCCTAGGCGACGATCTCCCGTTTTCGCTGGACGTAGTCCCAAACCACATAACGATCCAAGTCGCGGCCGGCGGTAAAAAAGACGCGGCCCCTCGTCGATTCGGCCAGTCGATAGGCAAAGCGGATGTCTTCTTCGGACTGCGACCAGCTGGGGATCAGGAAGATGTTGATCGTGATCCCCGCCCGCTGGCACAAACGGCCTTCGCGCAGCGTCGCCTCTTCGGTCAGGGGGTCGGGCGGATACAGCAGGTACAGCCACGAATCGTCAAAGTGTGCCGTGGGTAGCCCGTCGGTAATCAAGATGATCTGCCGGTTCGGCGTGTCCTGAGCCGTCAGGAACCGGCGGGCCAACAGCAACCCATGCTGGATGTTCGTAAAGTGCGGTGGGATTTGGAACTCGCTGATGTCGTCCCGGCTCATGTCCACGCGAAAGCGGACAACCGGATCGAAAATCGTGACCGGCTTGGGAAGCAAGTCGATGATCTCGCTGCCCGGACGCGGCTTGGCAAACGTGTACATCTCGACGAAATGCAGGTAATCGCCTGGATACTCGCTGCGGATCAGCCCGTTCAAGGCCAACCCCATCCGCTTGACGTTGATGTACTGGCCGTCATATCGCATCGAGCCGCTCATGTCCATCACGACAACGGTGGCACACTTGGGCGTATTGCGAGTTCGGTGGACGACGATATCCTCGGCCTTCAACTGCAATGGCAGCTCCGTACCGCTGCGCAGCATGGCGTTGATCATCGACTGGGGGATATCCATGTGCGTGATCGAATCGCCGAACTCGTACGCTTTGGTCTGCTGCTGTTCGACCGCGCCTTCGCCCAGGATGGGACCTTGGTGCCGCCCGGTGCGGGACGCTTGCAGCTGGCTGAAGATCCGCTCTAGCAGCTTGCCTTGAAACAGCTTATATGCCTGCGGGGTCAGTTGAAAAGCCCCGTTCTCGCTGGTCAGCCCCTGTCGCTCGGCCATCTCGCGCATGTAGTCCGCGACCCGCTGTTGCAGTTCCTGCAAACGTTCCATATCGCCCGGTTCGGCATACTCGGCCAACGCCTCCAAGTCGACCACGGCGATTTGCGCCGTCTGGCGAGCTTGTTCCAACTGCTTGAGAAGCTCGTCGATCTTTTCCAGCTCCTCCTTGACCGCCAGTGCCTCGGGGACAGTCAGCGGCGTGCGTCCGGTGAAGGTGTACTTGGCGGCCAATTCATCCACTTGGTACTTATCCCCGAGACGCTCCATCACCGGCAACAGCCCGCGGGCAAACGGTGAACGGTCGTTGCCCACGGCGTACCACAGCCGCTCCAAGTCGTACAGTTGTTCGTCTCGCACGGCGAGCACAAAGCGCGCGGAGAATTTCGCCGGCACTTGCAGACTTACGGCGGCGTGCCGATACTCGCGGCCGGCGATCTGTTGCACCGTACCCGTCTCGTACTTGGCCAAGATCTTGCGTTTCCGTTCCAACAGCATCGCGATCAGCGCGTCGATACTGGGGCCCAGTCCGGCGATTTGACGGGGATCGATTTGCACCGCCCGCGCCAATTCCTCGTCGGTCAGTTCCCGCCTGCCGCCGAACGTCAGCCAATGCTCGAAGGCGGGGGAAACCATGTCCGGCGGCGGTTGCGTGGGACTGGGAAATCGCTGGGGATCGTACTTCTGGTACGTGTGAATCACGCCGCCGATCCGCCGAATAGCCGCCATGTACAGGTTCCTGAGGTCGTGGGACGCGATGCGCGAGGCCGAGAGATTATAGGCGGAAAGGCTCAGACGTACAGAATTCAATTTTCGCGGGGGGAGCGGCCGAACATCTGGAAAGGCTTATAGGCGGAAAGGCTCAGACGTACAGAATTCAATTTTCGCGGAGGGAGCGGCTGAACATAGGGAAAGGCTTCCTCCCGCGAAAATTGAATTCTGTACGTCTGAGCCCGTCCCGCATCACGCCCCGATATAACGGGCATGCACCGTACGGGCTTCCGTCATGTCATCCGTGCCGGCCACGATCGCCCGCCCGTCGGGGAACACGGTGATCTGAAACGTGTCCACCTCCAGCCGCAGCAAGAACCGGTTGCGAGTGACCCGGCCGACGCCTGCAAGCTGACGTTCGAGCGCGTCCAGCGAGACGGCATGCCGGTCCGGATAGCTCAGTTGGACCGAGTTCCGGCCGCACAGCACGACGGAATGGCTGCCGCGGCGGCCTTCGAGCCAGGGGAAATCGCCTTGGCAACACGTCGGGCAATTCCCCGTCGCCCGCAGCGAATCCAACCCCACTTGCCGCACGCGATTGTCCCACAGTTCAAACACCTGCAGGCAGCGGCTGACCGCCTCGCGATGGCCGCTCAGAATCTTGATGGCCTCGCAGGCCTGCAACGATGCAATCACGTTGACGATCGGAGCCACAATCCCGGCCGTGTCGCAGGTCGCTGTGGAACCGGGCGGCGGAGCGTCCTGCAGCAGACACCGCAAACAAGCGGTCTCGCCCGGCAGAATGGTCATCGTTTGGCCCTCGGCGCCCACGCAGCCGCCGTACACCCACGGGATGCCGAACTTGACCGCTGCGTCGTTCAGCAAAAACCGGGTCTCAAAGTTGTCCGTGCCGTCGACGATCACATCCACGTCTTGCAGCAACCGGCCGATGGTCGTGTGATCGACGTCGGCGACGATCGCTTCGATAGCGATCTGCGAGTTGATCTTGCGGAGCTTTGCCTCGGCGGCCACCGCCTTGGGCAATCCGGCGGCCACGTCGTCCTCGTCGTACAGCACTTGCCGCTGCAGGTTGTTCAGCTCGAGAAAGTCGCGGTCGACGATCCGCAAGTGGCCCACGCCGGCTCGCGCCAGCGTGTTGGCCAGCACGGACCCCAGCGCGCCGCAACCACAGACCAAAGCCCGCGCAGCGAGCAGACGGCGCTGACCATCGGCGCCCAAGCCCGGGTAGCGAACCTGGCGGATGTAGCGGGCCAATGCAGGATCCTGGATTTCGTGCGATTCCGTCATGATGCACCCTAGAACGGGACCACCATTTCTTTGACCTGTTTCGTGCCCCAGATATTGACTTCCTCGATGAAGGAGTTCTCCGGAACGTCGATACAGTGGACCAGCGTGCGGGCAAAGTCCTCGGCGCTGGGAAATCCGTCCAGCCAGCCGTCGTCGATCCCGGCCGCTTGGCAGAACGAAGTCCTCGCCGCGCCGGGAATAAACGACGTCGCCTTGCCGCCCCACTGGGACATCTCCAGGTGCAGGCAGCGCGTGAACCCGATCATGCCGTCCTTGGCAGCCGTGTAAATAGCCCACTTGGGCCAGGCGTGGTACGCACAGCCGCTGGAGACATTGACAATCAGTCCGCTCCCCTGCCGCTTCATCACCGGGATCACCTCGCGGCAGCCTTTGATCACGGACGTCAGATTGACTTCCACGACAGCCTGAATGTCTTCGTCGCTCATCTGCTCGACCTCGGCAATTTTGACAGCGGCGCCGTGGTTGTTGACCAGCACGTCGATCCGCTCAAAGCGATCCAGCGTTTTGCCGATGACCTTCTGCCAGTCGGCGGTACGGACCGCATCGGCGCGGACCGCCAGCAAACGCTCGCTGGCCAATTCGCTTTCCGCCGCCTGCAGCCGCTCCGGATTACGCCCGGTGATCACGACCCGGGCATCAAGTTCCAAAAGCAATCGAGCAGCGGCCAGACCGAACCCGGCCGTTCCACCCGTGATGACGACGACCTTGCCATTAACATAGTTCTTCATGGGAACCTCTCTTTCTGGGATTGCCGTAGGAAAGATAAATTACCAGCTGAGTCAAGGTCCGGAAATGGGGCTGCTTGTTCGAACCACGCCCCGCCAAATCACCAGACCAAGCCGCACGGCAAAACAGGAAGGTACGAAAATGACGGGTTGTAAATGGGGAGCTTTGCCGTGTCATCTTTTTTTGAGCCCAAGCATTCTCTTCAAGGTCGCTTGCAGCGGAAACCAAAGTAGGGTGTAATTCCAACCTGTAGAAACCTGTAGCCTGCCCCTGCCTCCTTACGCACGAGATCCACCATGCCGACCGTAGGCTCGTTTCCCACGCTGATTACCGAAATCGCTGGCTTTCCCGTCGTCGAATTGACGCAGCGATACACGACACCTTTCTACGTATACGACGCGGCGAAGATCGAGGAGCGCATCGCCGACCTGCGGGCTTTCGATGTGATTCGCTATGCCCAAAAAGCCTGTTCGAATCTGGCGATTTTGGACTTGGTGCGGCGGTCTGGCGTGGCGGTGGACGCTGTCAGTGCCGGGGAGATTCGCCGCGCCTTGGCGGCCGGTTATGCGGTGCATGGCGATCCGCCGCCGATCGTGTACACGGCCGACATTTTCGACGCGGAGTCGCTCGATTTGGTCCGTTCGCTTGATATCCACGTCAATGTCGGATCGCCGGACATGATCGAGCAACTGGGGCAACTTGCTCCGGGCCGAAACGTGACGCTACGGATCAATCCCGGGTTTGGGCATGGACACAGCCAGAAGACGAATACCGGCGGCGAACAATCCAAGCACGGCATCTGGCACGAGCAGTTGGAGCACTGTTTGCGACGTGTGGACCATCATGGATTGGCGGTCACCGGCGTGCACATGCACATCGGTTCGGGCACGGACTTGGAGCACTTGGCTCAGGTTTGCGGCGCGTTGGAAAAGGCGGCCTTGACCGTCGGCCGGACGGTCACGTCGATCAGTGCCGGCGGCGGACTGCCCGTGCCGTATAACGCCAGCCAGACCTACGTCGATTTGGACGAGTACTTTCGGATCTGGGACGGTACGCGCAAGCGGCTGGAACAGGCCTTTGAGCACCCGATTCGGCTGGAGATCGAGCCGGGCCGCTACCTGGTGGCGGAGAGCGGCTACCTGGTGACCGAAATCCGCGCCATCAAACGCATGGGTGACAACCTGTTCTATCTGGTCGACGCGGGCTTCAACAACCTGGCGCGGCCGATCCTGTACGGAGCATACCACCCGCTGGCCATTGCCCCGGCCGACGGCGATGTCAACCGGCCCAGTCACGAAGTCGTGGTCGGCGGACCGCTGTGCGAATCGGGCGACATCTTTACGCAAGAAGAAGGCGGTTTTGTCTCCCGCCGCCCGTTGCCCGTAGCGGCGGTCGGCGATTCTCTGGTGATCGGCTGTGCGGGCGCTTACGGCTACGCGATGGGATCGAACTACAACTCCAAGCCGTTGGCCGCCGAAGTCCTGATCCGTCACGGCCAGGATCACCTGATCCGCGAGCGGCAGACATTCGAAGACATGGTGCGGGGCGAGATCGTGCCGTGAAATCCGTTGTCCTGGTCAGGAGCAGAAGGCCGCTGCGGTGAGGATGGCAGCCAAAAGGATCCAGCCCCGGTGTTTCGTCCAGGGGGGATGGTCGGGAGGACGGGCAAGCAGTCGCTGGCATTCTGCTCGATCCGCTTGAGTACAGGCGTTTTCGATCACTCGGCGACGCACGGCAGATTGACCACGCGGCCGAGCGTCGTCTGGGATCCAGTGCGGGTCTGATTATCGTGATTCCTCATCGCGCTACTTCTTGGCGAACAGCAGAGGAAACACAATGTCGCTGGTGCAGCAGGGAATCCACACAGCGAGAAACAAGAATACGGTGATGGGGACGTAGGTGGCAAGGGGCAGGTCCGCCCCCAAGGCCATGATCATGTGGAACAGCGAGGCCCAGGTGCTGAGCAACACATGGCCCGCATGGGCAATCTTGGTGCGAGGCCAGGAATAGCCTGCCAGAATCCCCATGACGGCCAAGGGATTGACAAGCCACCATTTCTCGATGAATCCCAAGTGAATACCGCGATGAGGCAAGTCCAGCAGCACCTCGCCAACATACGGAATCAAGCAATCGCTCAACGTACCAATGCCCACCGAACCAACGTAACCAATCACCAACGTCGCCAGTACCGCCCGCCGGCTGTGCAGCGTGAACATGGCCGTGGTCGTGACGGCGCTCATCAGCACGTGCAACGGGTGCAGGCTCCAGAACAGACGCGTGGAAACCCCGGACGGGACATCGGCGGTGACGAACACTGCCAGGATGCCGATGCCCGTCAGCGCGCCGAAAAACGTAAACGGCATGTGCGATTTCAACTCGTGGCTGATGCGGCAAAACGCGCCGGCGGCCGCCGGGCAATCCGCGGAACGGGCGGCCTGCTCCGACGAAGGCGTCTCGGCTTCGGAAATCTGCTTACAGCTCTCCATCGCTCAACCCATTTCTCGCAGACCATTTCTCGCGGGACGCGGTCCACAACAAAACGCCAGCCACACGTCGAAGTGTCCCCGACATAACCTAGCATTGCGCGTGCCACCGTCCGGCCCCATGACGTGGAGAGAGACTTCCGCCGACAGTCCATGCTCGGTGTCCCCTGCACTCTCCGCGGCGGGGAAAAAATGGGACCGGCGCCGAACAGGCCCCGCGAGAACCCGGAGAATGTGGTTGGTCGCGTGGTGCCTGTCCCAGCTCTTTCGCTGCCTGTCCGGGAGTTTTCTCCAAGGCGGCAGCACGAACCAGAAGATCGTGCCCGCAAGTCCCTTGCAAATTGCTATACTAGCCCCTAGCTAGCAACATGCAAAATGCGGCAGGTGTTTCTCGATACACCGCGTCTGGTCACATCGCACCGGGCTACGATTGTCTCGAAAGCAGACGCCAAGTCCACATCCCCGCGTCGAGAGAACCGCTGTCCAGATCCGGTGCCGACGGGGCCGAACCGGTCGTTGGGCACCAGATTTGCCCCCTTGTCGTTCGCTTACCCAAACCCAAGGACCAACCACCCAGTGAAAACCTACCTCGACTGTATTCCCTGCCTGATCCGCCAAACCCTGGACGCAGTCTCTTTGGCGACCGCAGACGAAGCGGTTCGCGAACGCATCTTGCGGGAAGTATTGGCTGCCGCCAGTGAAATGGATCTCCACCAGTCGCCGCCCGCGATGGCCCAGCGCGTCCATCGGCGGCTCCGGGAACTGACCGGACAGGTGGATCCGTATCGCGCGCTCAAATATCATCAAAACCAACTCTCGCTCGCATTTTACGAACGGTTTCGCGATCAGGTTTCCGATGCCCACGATGGCCTGGAAATGGCCGTCCGGCTGGCCATCGCGGGAAATGTGATCGACCTGGGGGTCAAGAGTAATCTGGCCGAGTCCGAGATTCACGAGGCGATCGCAGCCTGTTTGACGGAACCCCTGGACGGCGATATCCGGCACTTCACCGAGGCCATCGCGGGCGCGACGCGGATCTTGTATCTGACGGACAACGCCGGAGAAATCGTTCTGGATCGCTTGCTGATCGAACACTTGCCCCAGGACAAGGTGACGGTCGCGGTCAAGGGGGCGCCGGTCATCAACGATGCGACGATGGTGGACGCCGAGGTCGCCGGAATCACGAGTCTGGTCACCGTCATCGACAATGGCTCCGACGCCCCGGGCACGATTCTCGATGACTGCAGCGGCGTGTTCCGCCGCCATTTCGCCGAGGCGGACCTGATCATTGCCAAGGGCCAGGGCAACTACGAGACCTTGCGGGAAGTACCGGCACCGCTGTACTTCCTGCTGCGCGTCAAATGCCCCGTGCTGGCCCGCGATCTGGATTGCCCCATCGGACGCATGGTCTTGCGGCCCGCCAGTTCGCTGCCGCACCCCGCCGGAGAACTCAACCCAATCATGCCTGCAAAGACTTCGGCGAGCGGAAACACGAACCAAGGAGACAGATCGTAAACCAGGAGAGCCTTCGTTTTGCCCAGGGCACGGCGGGGGAAAGGCTCGTTACGGCTCGCTCGCGGCAACGCTTGTTTCAGCACCGCTGACGCTGGTCAAGCTGGGCTCGCGCGGCGGCGCTGCCCGCGCGATGACGCCTCGCTCTTGCGGAGCCGGGTCGACATTGACCCACTGGTCGCGCAAGTCCGGATCGACCGAAGCCCGCCACAACGCCAGTACTTCGCCGACGTCCAGATGCGGATTGCCTTGCTGGTTGCCTTCCTGACCGCCGCGCACCGGCTGGCGCGGCGCCCACAGCAGGTCGATCTGGGAACTGTCGGCAAAGAACCGCCCGCCCACGATATGGCCGGACGCATCGAGGTCAAGCAGGTAGTGAAGCGTCCTTCGAATGCTCGACAAGTTGAACGCGGAGCCAGACGCTCGAAAGTCGATGGTCGTAGCCCCACGTGTCGCACAGACGTTACATGGCGCGCGGCCGTCACCATTTGCGCCAACGGTCGAAATGGTTATACTTGCCCGTATTCCCAGGAGAATGCCACGATCATGTCCGAACTTGACGCCTACGATTATCACTTGCCGCGCGAGTTGATCGCCCAGAGCCCGCTGCCGGAACGTAGTGATGCGCGCCTGCTGGTCATCCGCCGCGATGCGCAAACGCTGGAACATCGTTTCGTGCGTGACTTGCCGGACTTGCTCGCTGCCGAGGACGGCTTGGTCTTGAACGACACCCGGGTCATCCCCGCCCGTCTGGTCGGCTATCGGACTCAGACGCGAGGCCGTTGGGAAGGGCTGTACCTGGGCAGCGACGAGCACGGCGTGTGGAAAATCCTGGCCAAGACGCGTGGCAAGGTGAAGCCGGGGGAGAGCGTTACGCTGCAGGATCGGCAGCAAGGCGACGTGTGCCGCTTGATCCTGCTGGACAGGATCGGCCAGGGAGTCTGGGCGGCGCGTCCGGACACCGCCGAAGATACGCTACAACTGCTCGATCGCGCGGGCCGCGTGCCGCTGCCGCCGTACATTCGCGACGGGGAAATGGCGGACACCGATCGCGTGACCTACCAGACGGTCTACGCCGAAAAGCCGGGCGCGGTGGCCGCTCCGACCGCCGGGCTGCACTTCACGCCGCCGCTGCTGCAAAAGCTGAAAAACGGCGGGCTCGAGATCTGCCGCGTGACCCTGCACGTGGGCTTGGGGACGTTTCGCCCGATCTCCGCGGCATCGCTGGACGAGCATCCGATGCATGCCGAGTGGGCTTGTATCGACGCCTCGACCGTCGCCCGCCTGCACGCCATCCGCGCCGCCGGGGGCCGGATCGTCGCCGTGGGAACCACGGTCGTCCGAACGTTGGAAACCGCCGCTGCTTCCGGCCAATTGCATCCCTGGCAAGGCGAAACCGACTTGTTCATCCGGCCGCCTTACCAGTTCCGCGCGGTCGACGCCCTGCTGACCAATTTTCACCTGCCCAAGAGCACGCTGTTGATTTTGGTCCGCACCTTCGGCGGCGACGCACTGGTGCGCCGTGCGTACGACGAGGCGATCAACCAGGGCTACCGCTTCTACAGCTACGGCGACGCGATGCTGATTTTGTGAGGCAGACGAATTCCCAAGGATGCCTGGAAGAATCTCCGGGAGAAGGCCGAATCCGCAAGTGATGAATCAAGCTGGAGGCAACGCCCTCATGAAGCCCATGCAAGAAACCGCGGGGAGACGCCCCTGGCGGCTGGTCCTGCTGACGGTGATCTTCGTTGCCGGGGCACTCTTCGCCTGGTGGATGGCCGACGGGGCCGACCGTGAGATGCGCGAGGATCTGCTCGCTCGAACGCGTCTGGTGGCAGGGGCCGTAAACCTCGATCGCGTCAAGACGCTCACCGGTACGGGCACCGACCTGGCATCGCCCGAGTACCTGCGGCTCAAGGAGCAGTTCGGTCGGGTCCGCGCCTCCAACCCGAAGTGCCGTTTCGTCTATCTCATGGGTCGCAAGGCCGACCTGCCTACCGCGACAGCTGGGGCACAGGCAGGGGGGACGGTGTTTTTTTTCGTGGACAGCGAACCGTCCGGCGCCAAGGACTACTCGCCGCCCGGGCAGGTCTATGAGGAAGCACCAGAAGGTTACCGCCGCGTATTCGACACCAAGTCGGCAGTGGTCGTGGGGCCGGTGTCCGACCGCTGGGGCACATGGGTTTCGGCCCTGGTTCCGCTGACCGACCCGCAGGGCGGCCACGTGCTCGCCGTCTTGGGTATGGATATTGATGCTCGCGTCTGGAAATGGGATCTGGCCGCCCGGGCCTCACTGCCCATGGGAATAACGTTGGTGCTGGTGATCAGTCTGCTGACCGCGCTGGCTGGCGCCGGGCGCGCGTCCGCTTCGCCCAAGCCGGTGCTGCGCCGATTGCTGCCGTCGTTGGCGGCCCTGCTGCTGCTGCTGTTCGCCGGCGCGGGGGCGATCCTGTGGCAGCAGCATCGCTCGCAACTGGCCGAAAAGACGGCCATGTTGGGCGACGAGATTGCGCAAGATCTCAAGACCGCCCTGGAGCAGCAGGCCCAAGGGCTGGCCACGACGGCACAGCTCATCGCCGCGGATGCCCGTGTGTCCCAGGCCCTGCGGGACGGCGATGCGGACCGGCTGCTGGCCGACTGGCGCGGCCTGTTCGAAACGATCCAGCAGCAAAACGCCCTCACCCACTTTGGTTTCCTCGACGCCAACCGCGTCTACCTGCAGCGGATTCACCAGCCGGAAGAACGCGGGGACAAGGTCGACCGCTTTACCGCGATCGAGGCCGAGCGTACCGGCAAGACCGCCTCGGGCATCGAGTTGGGGCCGCTGGGCACCTTCACCCTGCGTGTGGTTCAGCCGGTTCTTGACGGCAAACGGCGTGTCGGGTACGTCGAACTGGGCAAGGAGATCGAGGATGTCCTGCAGAACATCCACTCCCCGTCCGGCCGTCAGGTGGCTCTGGTCCTGCGCAAGGAAGCGATCTCACGCGAGACCTGGGAAGCGGGCATGCGTTTGCTGGGCCGCGAAGCCGACTGGAACCGACTGCCCCGCTCCGTGGTAATTTACGCCTCCCATGACCGCTTGCCTGACGCCGTTGCGCTGCTGGCGGACCACGATCCGGCGGGCGGCCATACCCAGGGCGTGAATCGCGATATTGTCACCGACGGCAAAACCTGGCGCGCGATGGCTTTGCCCCTTCAGGACGCCTCGGGCAACGAGGTGGGCGACCTGCTGGTCATGAGCGATATCACCGCCGACAAGGCTGCGTTCGCGCGAATCACGGCGCTGGGGGGCGCGGCCAGCGTGGTTCTGTTGGCCATGCTGCTTGGCCTGGTCTTTGCGCTGCTGCACCGCACCGATTTGGGCATCCGCGCCCAACAGGCAGAGCTGCGCGAGAGCGAGGAGTATCTCTTGGCGACCCTGCGATCCATCGGCGACGGGGTGATCGTCTGCGATCGTGAGGGGAGGGTCGCAAGCCTCAACGGCGTGGCCGAAAGCATGACCGGCTGGACCACGGCCGAGGCGGCGGGGCGTCCCGTGGAAGAGGTCTTCCACATCGTCCATGCCCAAACCCGCGAGGCCGTCGTCAACCCGGTCGAGGGCGCCCTGCGCGAGGGCGTGAGCGTGGACCTGGCCAACCACACCGAGCTGATCGCCCGCGATGGCACGAAGCGCCAGATCGCCGACAGTTGCGCGCCCATCAAGGACACTTCGGGCGTCGTCATCGGCGTGGTGCTGGTCTTTCGCGACGTCACCGGGGAGTATCGTCGGCGGGAGGAACTGCGGCAAGAGCGCCAACGCATGGAGTTCATCCTGCAGGCTACCCGGATCAACATCGATATCGTGGATTCCGAGTGCAATTTGCGACAAGTCGATGCGGACTGGCAGAAGATCTATGGCGATCCTCGGGGACGCAAATGCCACGAGTACTTCATGGGTCTTGATAAACCCTGTCCGGGCTGCGGCATTCCCCAGGCGCTGGCCACCCGGGAAGTGGTCATCTCCGAGGAGTTCTTGCCGAAAGAAAACCGACCCATTGAGGTTCATACCATTCCGTTCCAGGACGAAAACGGCGAGTGGTTGGTGGCCGAGTTGAATATCGATATCACGGCGCGTAAGCAGGCCGAGGAAACGTTGCGCGAGAGCGAGGCCCGCCTCCGCATCATCACCGAATCGGCCCAGGACGCCATCCTCATGATGGATCCGAACGGCCTCATTTCTTTTTGGAATCCGGCGGCCGAGCGGATTCTCGGCTACACGCGGGAAGAGGCCCTCGGGCAAAACCTGCACACGCTCATCGTGCCCCCGCGTTACCTCGCGGCGCACCGGGCGGCCTTCCCCCTGTTTCAGAACACGGGACAAGGGGCCGCGGTGGGAAAAACGCTCGACTTGGAAGCCTGCCGGAAAGACGGAAAGGAAATCTCGATACAACTCTCGCTTTCGGCGATCCAACTTGTCGGGGCCTGGCATGCCGTGGGGACTCTGCGTGACATCACGGAGCGCAAACAGGCCGAGGCGAAACTGCTGGAGACCAACAGGGAACTGGAGGCCGCCACGGCACAGGCCCACGCGATGGCCGTGCTGGCCGAAAACGCCAGCATCGCCAAGAGCGAGTTCCTCGCCAACATGAGCCACGAAATCCGCACGCCCATGAACGGCGTCATCGGCATGACGGGCCTGCTGCTCGACACCCAACTCGACGACGACCAGCGACGCTACGCCGAGATCGTGCTCAGCAGTGCCGAATCATTGCTGGGCCTGCTCAACGACATCCTGGATTTCTCCAAGATCGAGGCGGGAAAGCTCGAAATGGAGACGCTGGATTTCGACCTGCGGGCCACGCTGGACGGGTTCGCCGAGATGATGGCGCTCAAGACGGACGAGAAAGGACTCGAGTTCCTCTGCGGCGCCGCACCGGACGTGCCGACTTTCCTTGTGGGCGACCCTGGTCGCCTGCGTCAGATTCTCGTCAACTTGACCGGCAACGCGGTCAAGTTCACCGACACGGGGGAAGTCGCCGTGCGTGTGAGCCTTGAACAAGAGACGGAGGCAGACGCCCTGATCCGCTTCTCCGTGCGCGACACGGGGATCGGCATCCCGGCGGACAAGCAGGATGCGCTGTTTCAGAAGTTCACACAGGTGGACGCCTCGACCACGCGCAAGTACGGCGGCACGGGCCTGGGGCTGGCGATCTCGAAACAGTTGGTCCAGGCCATGGGCGGCGAAATCGGCGTGAACAGCCCTGCGACGCCGCTCAGGGCCGGCGAGGAAGGCCGGGGCAGCGAGTTCTGGTTCACGGTCCGACTGCGCAAACAGCCGGAGCATTCAAAGGAAGACGAGCAGACCTTGGCGGCCGGCCTGTCGCCGACGGGGATCAGCGGCGCACGCATCCTGATCGTCGATGACAACGCCAACAACCGCGAAATCCTCCGCGTGCTGTTTACGGCCTGGGGCGCGCGGCCCGACGAAGCGCCCGATGGCCAGACGAGCCTGCGGCTGCTGCACCAGGCCGTCGACGCGGGCGACCCGTACGCCGTAGCCGTGCTCGACATGCAGATGCCGGGCATGGACGGCGAAACACTGGGCCGAGCCATCCGGGCCGACGCGGCGTTGCGCGACACGCGTCTGGTGATGATGACCTCCCTGGGCCAGCGGAGAGACGCCGCGCGACTCGAAGCGATTGGCTTCGCCGCTTATCTCACCAAGCCCGTGCGCCAGGCCGAGCTGTTCGACAGCCTGGCCGCCGTGCTCGCCGGCCGAGCAGCGCACAGCGGAAACCAGATGCTGCCCCGCCACACGATCCGCAAGCTGCGCCGCACCAACGCGCGCATCCTGCTGGCCGAAGACAACATCACCAATCAGCAGGTGGCCCTGGGCATCCTCAAGAAGCTCGGCCTGCGTGGGGACGCCGTCGCTAACGGCGCCGAAGCCGTCACGGCGTTGGAGCAGATCCCCTACGACCTGGTGCTCATGGATGTGCAGATGCCGGTGATGAACGGCTACGAAGCCACGACGCGCATCCGCGACCCCCAATCCGCCGTCCGCAATCACCATGTGCCCGTGATCGCCATGACCGCCCACGCCATGGCCGGCGACCGCGAGAAATGTCTGGAAGCCGGCATGAACGATTACGTCTCCAAGCCGGTTGCGCCCAAGGCCCTGGCGGATGCGCTCGAAAAATGGCTGCCGGAAGAAACAGACGGCAAAAGGCAGGAGGCAGAAGCGGGAAGCGGGATGCGGGACGTCAAAGATTCAAGTGGGCCTCATCCCCCTTCAGCATCCCTCTCTCATCCTTCCCCCTTGGTCTTCGACCGGGCCGGAATGTTGGAGCGTCTGATGGGGGATGAAGACTTGGCCCGCACGATCGCGAAAGGTTTCCTGGGGGATATCCCCAAACAGATCCGCGCACTGCAACAGGTTCTGGAAAGCGGCGATGTGGTCGGAGTTGGGCGTCAGGCCCATACCATCCAGGGCGCGGCCGCTAATGTGGGCGGAGAAGCCCTGCGAGAAATAGCCTTCGAGATGGAAAAAGCGGGAAAAGCCGGCGATCTGGACGCCGCCAAAGAACGCGGGAAGGACTTGGTTGCCGCCTTCGACCGGCTGCGGCAAGAGATGGAGCAGGCTTTCTGAACGCCCTGAAACCCATGAAACAAGGATATGCCCGTGCGGATACTGATTGCCGAAGACGATTTCACGTCGCGCAAGGTGCTGGCGGCCGTGCTCAAGAAAGCCGGGCACGAGGTGCTGGAAACGGTGCATGGCGCCGAAGCGTGGGATGCCCTGCAAAAGCCCGGAGCCCCCAGCCTAGTCATCCTCGATTGGATGATGCCCGAGTTGGATGGTCTGGAAGTCCTACGCCGGATCCGCGCCGTGCCAACCGATCGGCCGCCCTACATCCTCATGTTGACCTGTAGGACGGAAAAGGCGGAGATTATCGCCGGGCTGAACGCCGGGGCCAACGACTATCTGGCCAAACCCTTCGATCCCGACGAACTGCGGGCTCGGGTCGAGGTGGGGCGGCGCATGATCGAGATGCAGGACGCGCTGTCCGCCAAAATCGAGGAGTTGCGCCGAGCCCTTGGTGAAATCAAGACCCTGCGCGGTATCGTGCCGATTTGTGCAAACTGCAAGAAGATCCGAGATGATCAGGGCTACTGGAGTCAGGTCGAGGTCTATGTCCGCGACCACAGCGAAGCCGAGTTCAGTCACGGCATCTGTCCGGAATGCATGAAGACACTCTATCCCGAGTTTTTCGACGAATAAAAGGTGTCAGGAACGAATGGCACTGCCGCTTGCCGGCGTAGGACTTACGGCACGAGGGGGCAACAGTGGAAGGCCAGAATCTCAGGGGCGATAGGGCTTCAGATCCAGGGGGAGACGCGAGGCGACAGTCAAGTCGTCATTGAGGGAACCGGCGCGCACGGC
>Ga0351847_1068_pt1 | contig 40130 bp, 29 predicted proteins | sample TotcelHFGM3001M5_FD_206800 | JGI IMG/M metagenome (GOLD analysis project Ga0351847, IMG submission 206800) | Enriched cells from coal bed in the Powder River Basin, Montana, United States - Total cells FGM rep1 HSBNCT.FGM.300.1.M5 ... | reverse complement strand
CTGACAGCGTTCTAATATTAGAGTCATTGTCAGGACAATAACCGGACATGGGTTAAGAAAACAATCTGTGACAAGATAACTTATCAATTTGTTTTATATATTTGTTCAAGGTAAACATAAAGAATGAGTTATGACATAGGATAAACGGACTGACTTCAAAAAGATAGCGTTTGCTATTGTTCTGATTCAGAAAACCGCCAAAAATTCAGTATCACAAGGATAATAAGTGAAACGCTCGCGCATAAGCGTGGGCTTTCCTTATTTGTGATACGGGTGCTTGGCGGTACCTCTGGATCGAGTAAGATAAAGTACCCACGCTTTTTTATTAAACATCAGATTATAATGGGATTTAAAAACTTCATATTACGAAAGGGTCCTGGCTCTCCTGGGCAAACAGCTAGAATATGGGCAAATAATTATAATCAGCTACTTGCACATGGCTATTCAGAACGAGAAGCTCTTGAAGGAGTGTTTACCAATTTTCAATATGGGCAATCTTCAGTTAATAATCTAGCACAGGTTTCATCGGTTGTTGTTTATAAACTTTCCTATAACGGTTGAGGCTATGAAAAGTGGCTGTTGTCCTAAAATGCTGTATAAAGTCTAGGTATCTTTTTAATTCATGTTATTTCTGCCTTATGTTTATGTCGTCATTGTACTTTGACTGGTTTTATCGCGTAAATATCAGAGATAACCATAGGAAATGACCATCTCTTTTCGTCTATCAAATGTAAATGGATTTCAGATCATATCAAAACATCGTCAATATTTTCTTACACATCAAGCTTATCCAAAGGTCTAAACATTAATGATTTGATTGGATTTCACAACCCACTATCCGCATCACTAAATGACTCATCTCCATGCCCAGTTCCACCTAGGTCATCATCCTGCATACAAATCTCAAGATCATCATCCCAGGAAGTACATTTTTCACAATTGTCATCATTTCTTATACAATTATTATACATACGAAATTGCCCATGCCCTTGGGACTTAAAATGGCATCTGGCTCGCCAATTAATGGATTTATAATAAGGAGTTATCTGAAAAACTGAAATAGCTGTTGTAGGTGATGATTAGATGATCCAGAACCTTAATATCGAATAGTTTGGCTGCTTCAACGATCTTATGAGTGATAGTAATATCGCTTTCTGATGGTTTGGCATTCCCTGATGGATGATTATGCACCAAAATGATTCCTGAACCGTAGGAATCAATTACTTCTTTAAAGATCTTTTTCTGGTCTACTATCGTAGCTGAAATGCCTCCCTCGCTGATTTTTACCTGTCGCTGTACTCGGTTGGCAGTATTAACCACAACGCACCAGAATTCTTCATATTTAAGACCTTCTAAGTGACTGAAAAGCTTATACACATGCTGTGATCGTTGGATTACCGTACTGTCAACCTGAGCCTCCATACGGCATCTATTGGCCAATTCTAAGGCAGCTTTAATCCTCCTTGTGTCCATCTCGCTGATGCTGGATTTCGGGTTATTTTCATCCACTGGTAAGGCGATAAAATCTGATAATTTGTTCCCACAGTCCCTCAGTAACGATGTGATTGTCTGTATGGAGTAATCGGTCCGGCTATTCGTTGAAAGAAGTAGCTTGATTAACCTCGGATTACTCATTTTAGTGAGGTCCTGATTGAATTTTGGTTGAGTTGTTTTCATGGCATTACTTATAAAAGTGCTATAATTATTGGGACTGGACTTTGAATCATTCATCATCCAGAAAGTTTGAAAATGTGGGTTGGGAGATTACATCGCTCCCGTATCTATGCCTGATGTAATCCATCGACATACACTGCGTAACTTTTGACTTGATAGTTTCAGGTCTCCAATACCAGGTCTGTTTGTTTGGAGAATAGAAAAACCCTGCCTTCTTCAGTTGTTCCTTGTATCTGTATGTATTACCCGATACCCAGATCCAATTTCCGCAAAGCTCAATTGTGATTCCAACGAAGCCGATAATCTTGTTAATTATCTCCGGGAACTTCATGTAGCTCTTTTGTCCAGCTTCATTCTGATCCTGAAATCCAAACTCTCGGAATTTAGTAAGAGATTCATACTCAGAGTTTATGACCTGCATTGTAGCAGTATCACCACCTCTATCTGGATGGAACTGCATAGCCAGGACTTTGTACTTCCGCTTGATCTCATGCAGCGTGGCACAATCGTTGAAATAGCGTATTTTCATAGGAGTAGAGTTTAGGTGAATAAAAAAGGATGCTCTGAAGCACCCTAACTCAATGTCAATCCTATCAATACTCTGAAGGAAGCATTGCCACTCCATCAACCACCCAAACGACAACCTCTTTCAATGGGAAGTCTGTGAATGGGATATCCTGGCTACACAGGAAATTCTTATTGCCATCTGAACATTCAATCTCAGCAGAATCATCATCCTGGACCTCCAATCTCCAGACCTGGAATCGCTGACTTCTGAGCTTCATCTGCCAGCTTAAAATGAGGTCAAATAGCCAATAGGAGCCTCCTGCTGCATTTTCTCTGAGGTAATCACATCCATCTGTCAGGAGTAATTCTCCACAACCAGGCAGCCTGTGACGATAATACTGAGATGTTCCTGTGAAGCCATGCAAGTTTTTTGCAAGCTCTTTTGCTGAAATAGATACTGTAGTTTCCATTTTCCAATGCGATTAGTTCCTTAATGATTTGTCAAGGTTCGCAATGGTTAAGCGTTTAATCCGTAGAATACACCGGGGGGCTTTCCCAAATGAAGTAAGAGGGGGGTGTTTTGAGTTAAATGATTAATGGGTCCGTAAACACAAGTGTCAAAAATATTTTAGGAAAATTTTTCTATGTGGACCTTTCAAATTCTGATACTTGTAGAGGAGAAACCCCAGTTCCTTATGGTTCACTGTTCTTTAAAGGGTTTATTGCTCCTGAACTTTACTCCCGAGATCCTCCTATACTTTTTCGGGGTGGATGATCTAGGTTTTATCCTAACCATATTTGGATAATTTCAGAATCCTATATGACCAGTTCTTGCAGCTTCAGGAACAACCAGTGATCATGGATTATCGGGAGATGTATGAAAAGGGCCGAGTGGAGATCTGTAAGAAGTTTGCCTGTCAGAATTGCTATGAAAACTCGTTAATAGCAGATTATCAGGGTATTTTGGAGTATGTGATTGATGATTCCGTTGACTATAAAAAGGCGCAGAAGATATTCTCAGGAAGTATGAATGAGTTGGTTTCGATGTATAATGCAATCCCGAAAGGATCCACGGAGATTTTTCTATCCTCATTACTTTTTACAAGGTTCCTTCTGACTTTTCAGGTTATCAAGTTGATCTGCTGTCTGATTTAATCCAGCCATAGTACTTATCTTTCAATTTTTTTTAAATATCCCTGTCACTTGTTTATTAACTGGGGACTAATTACTTTCGTGAAACGTTAAGGGTAGAATCTTAATCTTTTTTCGAACAAGAACCTAAGTATAAGGAAAGTTAAAAAAGAAAATGCTTTTCCAAATATTCAAATACTATAAAAATGCATGTCACTAGATTTTGGAAAGTAGGGCTTTTTATTTTTTTGTTTTTCCCATCACTTTTTCTTGTGACCCGTGATTTTCTTTTTTCTGACAGTAAGAATGATATAATATGGGATATTATTGGTGCAACTGGTTGGGCAATTTTTATGTTTTTTCTTATAGCATGGATTTACAAAAAATCTGAATTATTAAAACTTACTACTATGAACAAATGGACAAAAAAAGTATCGAAATCCTTTCTTGATAGGCATTATTCAAATAATAATGAAAGAATTATTCCAATGAAGGGAGGAGTCCCAATAAGAGTGGCTCCAAAAGGGATGTTTATTGTTGGTTTAATAACAGAATATGATGAATTGGCATTCGTTGACCTCCGGCCTAAACACCTTTCAGTTTCCATATCGGGAAGTGACCAAATTACTACTATTGACGGTGTTAAAATATTTGGTCAAGTTGATATAACTGCAAAGATTTTTGATAATGATAGGGCTCTAATTCGACTTATTTCGAATGAAGAAGATGAAGAAAAAATTCTTATCTCAAATTTGAAAAAAAACATAAGAAATATTATTAGTGAAAAAGATTGGATTGACTTAACAATTTTAAAGGAAGATAAATATGAAAGTATCAGAAGATGTATTTATAAAGATATGAGAGGAGTGAATTGTTGTCTATACATTGATCAAGTGATGTTTATTAATCTTGCACCAATGGATAACGAATTCGCTAATCTGCTTGAACAAAAAAGGAAAGAAAAAGAGCAATCAATAATAAATGAAGAAAAAGAGAAATCCCAACAACATAAGATAAAGTTACAGCAAGGAACGGAAGAAATAATTTTAGAGCATGAAAGGAGAAAAGAATCTGACTCCAACACACATAACATAAAACTAACTGCTGATAAAAGTACTGCAGATATTGAACGTACAAATAAAGAACATGCTGCTGAACTTGAACGAAAAATTAAGGAAGATAACGCTAGAATCGAATTAATGCGAGAGCAGGCAAAATTAATTAAAGAGAATATAGAAATATTAGCATTAATTAATCCGGCTGCATATGAGCAGTACAAAAAAGTTCAGATTGAAGAAATTATTGCGAAAATGAAGCAAGGAGACAAAAGTGTTGAATTACTAAAACAACTCGTCATGAAAGGATTGGATGCTGAGCACAGTGAAATAAAAGGTATGATAAATATAACACAACCTCTTGTATCAGCTTTAGCTTCAAAGCAGTTAGGAATAGATGTCAAGTTTCCTGAAGGTACTATAAAAATAGAACGGGAAGATAATACAAATGTGGTAAGTGATGATTCCAAATCTGACGATGAGCTTCCAAATGACCAGAGTATCAAGGAGAATGAGCGTTGAGTTAATAGAAAAATATCTAAAATAAATTATAGTTTCAAAAAATGAACAAATGACTTCGGTTTTAAAATCAAAATTTACTATAGGTATTTTGATAGGATTGGCATTATTTATTTTTTCAAGATTAGAGGTTCGTTATAGGTTTATAGATAAAATAATTGAGGATAAAAGTGTTCGAGAACGCCAGAAAGAAGAACAAAGGAAACTTGATGCAGAAACCAGAATTATTACTGCCAAAGCAGAGGCAGACAGAGTTGCTACTATGAAAGCAGAGGCTGAAAGAAAAGCATATGAGGCAAAGATAGCTGCAGACAAAGCAGAAACTGAGAGAATTGCTGAATCTGCAAATGCAGAGGCTGAACGGAAGAAAGCAGATGCAATTGCTATATCAAAAAAAAGAGAAGCCGACCGGATTGCTGCAGAAAAGACAGAAAAGGAAAGAAGAGAGTTGAATGCTAGAATTGCCTGGGAAAGAGATGAAAATAATAGAAAGATTCAAGAGAAAAACGATCTGGAGAAAGCAAGAATAACAACAAATAATATTGTCGAACCACTTCAACAAAATAATTCTGATAAAGGAGGTGTGGGAACCTTTTTCTCGGGGCAAACTAGAAATAATACAGAGACTAAGACTTACTCATATAATCGGAATACTGTAATTCAAGGTAATATTAATAGGCATTGTATTGTTGCAGAGAATATATATTTTCAGATTGATGGAATTGTTCATGGGAATATAACACTTAAGAAAAATGCGACTTTGAAAGTTAATGGTATGTTAGTAGGAAACGTTTATAATTATGGTGGTCGAATAGTTCAAAATAGTAAAATCCAAGGCAAAATATATAATTATTGAGTTCAAACTCTACATATTCGGAAAATTCTTCACCACTTTTGCTGGTACCCTTTTTGAAAACCTGTCTAGGTATTACTGGGTCATATTGTAAGTACATCATACCTTGGTATACCCTTTATAGTAATATTAATCTATGTAGATGAATAAATGGATTTTATATTACAAATTTAATATGTAAAATCAGTAGTGTCCGGTTGTTGATTTTTTAAAAGCTTGTAACTATCAATAATTCAATATATAAACACACGTTCTTTGATTTTTTGATTTGAAATTACCTCGATCTTCGCGGAAATACTCCGCAGATGAATGTTGGTAAATCGGTTTTTGCGCAATTGATGTCATTGGTTCCCTGGTACGAGTTTGGTAAATGCGTTGACAAATATGGTGGTGACTACAAGGTTCAAAAGTTTACGACCCGGCAGCAGTTCCTGGTGAAGGGAGCGGTTAAAGCGCATATTCTGCTCGATTTTCGTGGTTCTATTCCGACATTTATCGAAATCACTGATGGCCTTTTTAACGATGTCAACATCCTTGATCAACTGATACTGGAACCCGGGGCCTTTTATGTGATGGACAGGGCCTATATTGATTTTGAGAGACTGTACCGCTTCAATAAATGTGCTGCATTCTTTGTGACAAGAGGGAAAAGCAATCTACGGTTTAGAAGGATCAGTGCTGCAGTGGTTGACAAAACAACTGGTCTCAGATGCGACCAGACCATCCGCCTTACTGGATTTTACTCAGAGCAAAACTATCCTGATACATTAAGGCGTATTCGGTTTTATGATGAGGAGCAGAAACGGACCTTTGTCTTTTTAACCAATAACTTTGAAGTACCAGCATTGACGATTGCACAACTTTTCAAAGAACGATGGAAGATCGAGCTATTCTTCAAATGGATCAAACAACACCTGAAGATCAAAGCCATTCTATGGTAACTCCGAAAACGCAGTATATACCCAAATCTTGATTGCAGTGTGCGCGTACTTGCTCCTTGCCATCGCAAGGAAGCGTTGGCATGTGGAAGAATCATTATACACGATATCACAGGTCCTTGAATTTTGCATTTTCGATAAAATACCTATAAATGAGCTGTTTACCAATAACAATAAGTTCAATTTTGACACACAAAAAAATAATCAACTGAATTTGTTCAATTTATAACCGGACAGTACTGATGTAAAATATTACTACAGCTGTCGGGACCTAGTCTGTTCTTTTGAGTCCCATAAATAATATGGTAACTTGTGATACATATTATACCACCCGCTTATACCACCCACCAAATATCACCTCATAATTTCAGCTTCTGGTGATCCAACATCACTTTCTTGGGAGCAAGTTACATGGGCCATTCTTTAACATAATGCCGGTAGCAGAAACCAAGCAAGCCTCCAAAACCCTTTATAATAGAGGCTCACATGATTTTTCCCGAACATAATAGTAACAGAACTACTAATCAGAAGATGAAGCAGCATTAAGGATTAAACGATGCCGAAGATTCTCAAAATCATATGATATCTTCTCATCCAATACCCTGGCATACACCTGTGTTATTCTTATGTCTGAATGGCCTAATGCTTTGGATACAGTTTCAATGGGTACTCCGTTGGATAAAGTAATGACGGTTGCAAAGACATGGCGTCCTACATGGAATGATAACGGTTTTTGAATTCCAGCCAGAGCAGCAAGCTCCTTCAGATAGTCATTCGTTTTCTGGTTGCTGTAGATTGGGACTACTCCTTTATGGGTCAGCTTGGGGTGATTCAGGTATTTCTCAATAATATCTAATGGTTTGGGCAATAGTGGTATCCTAGCTTTAACGTCCGTCTTAGATCTCCGTGTAATAATCCATAGGTTGCCGTCAATACCATGCAGAATGTTATCAGTTGTCAGGTTTTTAAGGTCTACGTATGCAAGACCTGTATAGCAGCTGAATACAAATGCATCCCGCACCAATCCTAGTTTTGGAGACAGTCCTGTGAGACCCTCAATTGTTTCAAGCTCCTCTTTATCTAGGATGATCTTATCGTATTTATAGAACTTGATTTTAAAGTCCTGAAATGGATCATACCTCATCCATCCTAATTTCTTACCGAGAGTGAGAATCTTCTTAAGTCGCTGCATATGCTTCATGGCACCATTATGATTGCAATCTGTGGACTCCTGAAGGAATAAACTGTATTTGCTTAAAAAATCCAGGTCAATATCTGTGAGTAAATAATCTGACCTTTTGTATTGAACCTTCAAGAAGTCTCTGAGATGGTTAATAGTAGTTTTATAGTTCTTATAGTTTCCAAATGTGGAAGTAAAACCAATACCCAATTCCATCTCACGGTTGTGATATTCAACCAGTTTTACTAGTGTGAATTCTCGTTGATTTTTAGCGAATGTACGGTCGATAATTTTGAGTGGGGTTACACCCTTACCCTCTTGTAATAGTGCGCTGTAAGCGTCGTAAGCTCGATTTTTAACCATTTCGAGAAGGTCATTAATCTCTGCTGCTCCTGAGGTTTTTGGCCTAACTAACCCACGTTTTGAATCCCAGGATTTTACATCGATTTTACGTTGTAATGAGATGGTTGATTGCTCTCCGTTGCAGATTACCCTGAGATACAGAGTTGATTTGCCTTTCTCATCAATACGTTTCTTTCTTAGGTAGAACCATAAATTGAATACTGATTGTCCTTTCATAATCTTGGATGTTTATTAGATTACTGATTAGAAAGGAGTTACATGTTAATAGAATGGTCACTCTATTGACACTTTTAATGAATAGATAGTGGAAAATGGTGGGTTAAAATAGAAAAACCCAAGATACTAATTTGTTATAAATCAGCCGTCTTGGGTTAATTTGTCTATTTCCGTCGGGGTGAGAAGACTCGAACTTCCGACCCCTTGCACCCCATGCAAGTACGCTAGCCAACTGCGCCACACCCCGAAAAGGACAACAAAAGTAAGAATTTTTTTGTAATTTGAACTAATTCTGAATCAATCTTGCAAACACCGCACTGCAAACCCATTTATCCTCGACGAAGGATAAAAGGAAACACTTGGACTGTAATCATGGTCCGAAAGCAGGTCGGTCATGCCATGCGCCCAGGCTTTCTCCTCTCCATGGGCATTGGACGACCAGATGAAAGTAGTGTTGACGGTAGTCTCCTCCTGGCCAAAACGCCAGACTTTATTGTTGAATCTAACACCATCAGGAATGGCATTGAACCCGGAGTAACCTGGTATCTTCAGAGGGTTACCGGCAAATCCATTGTTGATAAAATTGTTAAACAGGATCGTCCAATCGTTTTCTGAAGGGATATGCCAACCAGGCGGACAAAGCCCCTTCACTCCGGGATTCTCGCTGTATTCCATCATTTCATCCCATTGGTATAATCCACCTGTGGAGGTACACCGGGCAAGCTGGTTGAGATAGCAGTATTTTTCGGGAGTGCAATTATCCCGTTGCATGGTTTGATGCAATACCTGTGTTCCATAATTCAGATTGGATGCCAGCCAGCACTGTGTCCCGATCTGAACAGTGGGATAACTCTTCCCATCACGGATATCTACGATCGTATCACCGCAGGCAAAGGGGACATTGAATAATACGGTGATGTGTAGGGTGTCGCTCCGTGTACAACTGAACCGGTTGGTATAGGAGTACCAGATGGGATGGATCCCGGGCCCGGAAAGCGTCGGATCAAATGCATTTCCGGTCACATAATCACCATTGAAGAAACCCCCTCGGGGAGTCCCTCCCCGTAATAAAATAGGCCTGACTCCCGTAGGGGTGATTGTGTCGAAACAGACGGTAAGTGTAACACCAGGTGATGGCTTCACGGTGACAACAACCTGGTTTGAAGTTCCCTGACAGCCATTTGCAGCAGGGGAGATAGTGTATGTGACATTGCCCGGCACGAAAGCTGAAGTGATCAGCTGCTGAGCAATCAGATCCCCGCTACCCGCCGAATATCCACTCAGGGAAAAGGAACTGGCTGTTGCACTCCATGTAAAAGAGGTACCTGTAACATGTGACGAAAGATCAAGGTGACAAGTGTCGGCCGAGCAGATCGTATCAATAGATGGAGTAATGATTACATCCGGAACAGGAAAAACGATGACCCTGAATTGCGCGGTGTCTCCCTGGCAACTGTTCGCCTCTGGAGTAACGATATAGATCACTGTATCAGCCGTATAACCTCCATTGGAAAGAGTTTGCTGGATGGTGATACCGGTACCGTTGCTGTACCCCGAAACCGAAGGAGAGGAACATGATGCCGTCCAGGTGAAATTGGTGGGGTAGGATAGATTCGCTTCAAGAGGGATCTGGCATGTACCGAGATTACAGATGGAATAGATTCGAATCGGATTTGTTATTTCAGGCAATGGGTTGACAGTTACATATACAGTATCGGATATTCCCGGCGGGCACCCAAAGGCTTCAGGAGTAACAATGTAAAAAATTGTTTCAACCTGCAGTCCCGGGTTGACCAGCGTATCTTCTATCTGATTCCCACTTCCGGATTTGTTTCCTGATACATTCGGATTCACTGAGGTGGTCCAGGTAAAAGAGCTTGTGGGAACCTGTGACAAACACTGAATGGAGGAGATATCTTCTGAGCAAACAACAGGAGAGGGTGGATCAAACGTCACATCCGGCAGAGGGAAGACGGTGACGGTGAAATCCGTCAGGGGGCCCTGGCAGCCGTTGGCTTCGGGCACCATGTGGTAGATGACAGAATCAGGGGTTGCTCCGGTGTTCGACACCTGCTGATCGAGGAAAGTCGCCGGGTTTGGATTGGCCGACCATCCCGTTAGGTTGCCCGATAGCTGGGTGCAACTCCAGGTAAAGGTGGTTCCGGGGACATTGGAGGTGAGCGGGGTATTTGTCCAGGCTTCGTTACAGATTCCGGTGGAAAGGGGTGAATTGGAGAGGTCGGGTACGGGGTTGACCACCCCAGATGCCGAAACCGTTTCACCGGTGCAGCCGTTCGCCGCCGGGGTGATGAAATAAAAGAGGGTGTCAAGCGTATAACCCGTATTGATGATCACCTGGCTGATGGTGTCGCCGCCACCGTCGGAAAACCCGGTGAGGTTGCCTGATGTCGCTGCCGTCCAGTTGAATCCGGTCCCTTGAACATTCGATTCCAGCGGAAATAGGAGCGTGTCGCCGGAGCAGATGGTCTGTGGCGGGAGAGAGGCCGTCACAGCAGGGATGGGATTGACAATCACGGGCACAACAAGGCTAACCCCGCTGCAGCCGTTGGAGGTGGCTGTGATGGAATAATAGACCGTATCGATCGTATTCCCCGTGTTGATCAGCACCTGGCTGATGGTGTCTCCGTTGCCTGGTCCATACCCGCTCAGGCCTGGCGAACCGGCGGTTGCGGTCCACGAGAAGACAGCTCCGGAAACCATTGAGAAGAGGGTGATCAGGGTAGTGTCGCCCGAGCAGATGGAGAGGATGCCCGGGTTGGCCTCTGTTTCCGGGAGCGGGAAGACGATGGCATAGAAGATGGAGTCACCCCCGGCACAACCGGCCAGGGAGGGGGTGACCGTATAGAGGACTGAATCGGTTGCAGTTCCGCTGTTGGCCAGGGTCTGGCTGATGAAACTGCCCGTTCCGTCACTGAACCCGGAGATCAGGAGTGAGGTTCCCGTGGCACTCCAGGCAAAGGAGGTCCCGGCGATATCGGCAGTGAGACCGATGGCCGTGGTCCCACCCGAACAGAAGCTGGTGTCGGTATCGGTGTTGGTGATGGCTGGCAGGGGATTGACGGTCACTGCATACGTCAATGGCAGACCGATGCATCCGCCGTTGTTGGGGGTGATGGTGTAGGTCACAATTCCTGGCACCAGACCCGGATTGGTCAGCTGCTGATTAATCGTATCCCCGCTGGAGGCGCTGAACCCGGTCAAAGTCCCGGAAGTGAGGGATGCTGTCCAGGCGAAGGTGGTGCCGGGCTGACTCGACGTGAGAGGGATATTGGTCAGCTGCTCCGAGCAGATCATCTTCTCAGGGGGTGTGTTCGTTATGGCTGGTGGTGTGGTGAGCAGGAGGATCATCGAATCTCCGGCAACCGGACAGGAGGTGTAGCCAGTTGCCTGAAGAATTAGGGCAACAGACCCTGCAACAATATCATTCGGACCTGGGGTATAGACAGGGGCAAGGATCGAAGAATTACTGAATCCCCCATCACCAAGAGTAACCCATTGAAGACCTGTGTAGTTGGTTGCCATTGCATTCGCAACCGTATAGGTCCAGTTGGCGCAAATAGCTGTATCGGGTCCGGCATAGGATGTGGCCGGATCGTTAAAGGTGAGGATCATCCCATCGGTATCATCCCCGCACAAACCGTCTGCGAAGATTGTCAGCGTCACTGATCCTGATGCATAATCGGTCAGACTGGGCGTATAGGAAGCATTCACAAGGGTAGGATCGTCGAAGGTGCCTGTTCCTGATGTGGACCATAGCGAATTACCTGAGTTAATCACTACGGCATCGGCTAAGAGGTGGGGATACCCTTTGCATGCCACTGTGTCGATTCCGGCTGAAGCAACAGCCGAAGGAAGTACGATAACCTGAGTGGTGTCACGCGTAACGCAGCCTCCCGGGCGAGTGGTATTGAGGATATAGTTGGAAGTATCAGACTGAGTCAGCAGTGTGTTGTAATTGAAGATCGGGTCGGGAATGGTCGGTGAACTGAGAAACAGGGTGGGAATCCAGTAGTAGCTGTATCCTGTAATCCCCGGAATTCCCAGTTGAGCGTTTACCTGCATGCATACTTCTACATCTGTGCCGGCATTCAGGAGATGGATCTTATTGATGGGCATGGATACATCCCCACAAGCACATGCATTGTCGCATAGTCTCATTGCGACGAGCATCTTACATACTTTATTGCCAGGAACATTGAATGTTGCCGTTACCACGATGCTGTCGCCCGGCAGAATGCCTGCAGTACTGACGATTTGGGAAAAGAGTGAGTCGGCTCCTGTCTCATCCGCGATGCCGTTGTTATTCACATCATGCACAAACAGGACCTCCATGGTGGATGCGTTGATCGTATCCAATCCGCTGTTTTTGATCGCATACTCAATGGTCAGTGTCTCGCCTATTGCTCCGTTGGGGATACTTGCGGCACTATAATGGCCAAAGGCCAGGTGGTCTTTGAAGATCGGCTTGAACTGAACCTGGGTGGAGGTGATGGAGTAGATAAAGCAGCTGTCGCCTGGGACAGTCTGGCAAAGTACTTTGGCCACAAGCAGCGTATTGGTCTCAAGGGGCACGGTGTCGCAGTTCAGGCTTCCGGGGTCAATATCTTCGAAATAGAATTCAAAAACAATCGAGTCATTGACTGTCAGGTTGGGCTCGATCGCAAAATCCAGGTACCGGATTCCCGAGATAACGGTGTTGGTGACACCACTCGGCCCGTTATGGATATTGATAAGCGATCCGTTCACCAGGTCGAAGGCGTCATCGATAGTTATCTTCAACTTTTCGATGGTGGAGACCGAAGAGGGACCCAGATTGATGACCTTCACATGGACAGGCATGGCCTGGCTGCAGGTCTGGAACCCGGGACCGGTGGAGGTGTTGATTACATAGAGGTTTATGCTTGTGGGGATGTTGGTGATCAGCACCTGCTGGGTGTAGGAACTCCTGGTCTTCACCTCGCCGCAGGCGTTGGATGCCGAGGCGATCACCTGAATCGACCGCCCGGAAGTAAAACCACAGTCGGTCACAATGTTGAATTGTACCCGGAAGCCGTTTTTCGGCAGGCTGTCGACCCCCAGCAGATGGCCGATGCCGTTCGGATCGGACGAGATGTCATAGACCCACTTGTTGCTCCCTGCCGGAAGGTTCACGGGATCCCCAAGCGCTACGAATGAGCCGGTGGAGTAGGGGTACTTGATCAGGGATTCGCCCGGAACGACGGTAAGACCGGGTGGTACGGCAACAGTCAGCTTCAGGTCGAAGGCATAAGAGAGTTGTGTGTTGGTCACAACGGCTTCATAGATTAGCGTGTCGCAAAGATTGACGGGATTTAGCGGGGAGGTGATGGCCAGGTTCAGTGAAACATCCTTTGGATCCAGATAGAGCGTGGTGGCGTTTTCCGAACAGATATATCCCGATGGGGGATAGCCGAGGTCGGGGTTTACCGGGTAGCTGGCGCAGTTGAATCCATGCCTGACCTGCAGGCTGTCAAAATCGCATACACTGTATACCGCCTTCACCAGGTAATTCCTGCAGTCACTGCCAACCAGGGAGCCAAGCTGTACCCAGCTTTTCCCGGGGGCATATGAGGTTGCCGGGTAGCTGACCGGGCTTCCGGGGATGGTGATGTCGATTACCCTTGCTACTGTGATGCCTTCGGCCGGATGCTCAAACCCCAGCCAGTTGTTCCCGGCATCGAACGACTGGGTATTGCACAACCTTACTTCCCAGGTAACTGTATCTTCCCTTCCTTCTGTAGTAGGTGTGATTGCAAGGAGGTTGACTGAAGGAGGTGTATAGGTGATTGTTTTTGATGCAGACCCTGAGGAGACAATTCCGGTTCCGTCAACATAAAACTGATACCTTCCGCTGGCGTTCATCTGATAGGTGTAATTTCCCAGCGCTTCACAGGATGGAGAGGCATAGAAGGTGATCCTGTCCCGGTTCCATGAGCAATCATAGAAATCAGCATACCCCCATGTTGAATCTCTGACATAAATGAGGCGGGTGCCAATCATACTCACGTCAATCAACGGATCAGGAATCACATCTGTTTGGTAGCTGCCATTATCTTTACTATAAGAATGTCTTGAACTTCCAGTTTCATAAACAAAGCCTTCGGGGAGGATGAATGTCATGGAGTCGAGAACACAATAGGGTCTGATCTCGTTTGGGAACATGTTGTCACCGCCACAGGGATCAAGGCTACGGTAAACAAAACCTTCATACAGAAAGGAATTACATCCTTCAAGGATGATCTGTTGATAGGCGGTGGTGACAAGGAAGTTGTAGTTTGATCCCAGCACGTTAAATGTGTATCCCCGATCGTTACAGAAGTCTTCGTTGCCCTGGTTTTGCCAGTAAAATCGTCCACGTAACGCCGGTACTGTTTCCCAGTCGGCCCGGGCGACATTTCTTACCTGGGCGATGATGACGTATTTTAGGGAATCGCCATTGGAGAAATCAATTCCATGAAGGCAGTTACCTATATTGGTGAGGTCTCCAAAGTAAGTTTGCAGGTAACAGGTTGTCCCATTTATTATTTGGGGAGAGAGGTTAACACAGGTATCCCAGCGGTCGTTCTGGGTGTCAAAGTAGAAGAGGCTGTCGGTGAGAACCGTAAAAAATAATTGATTCCCCCAGTTTCCAGGCATCCCGTTATGCTGGAGCCGGAAGTAGAGGCTGTCGGTATTCCCGTTGATAATACCAGAGGCTTCGATGCGAATCGTATCCCGGGCCATGGCATTATCCAGACGGATGTTTGGAGCGGAGGATGCAGTATGCGTTGTACAGGCTGCATTGGTCCAACCCATGGTTGTTCGTTTTACCGAAAACGTGGAAAGGTATGGGTCGGGACAATCCCCCAGCGGACATTGAATCCCAAAGATCGGTGAAGTGGAGCACCAGTAAGTGAAGTACCGGTCGGGATACCACGATTTATGGCACCAGAAAAGGAGCTTGGTAGAGATGGAGGCAAGTGGTGGCGGGTTCTCTTCACATACCACCATGATGGGGACTCGAAAGGTTCCTCCCGACAAAACCCGGTATTTGTCGAGGTAGTAGATCGCCGTATCCCCATTGATGTATGGGGCTCCCATGCTTACATTCTTAAAGGTAGCTGTTCCCGGAGCAATGGTAACTCCGGGCGACATGATTACTTTGTAGATGACAGAGTCGCTCTGACATCCCTGGTCGGAGACGCGGGTTATGGTGTATACATCCTGCTCCATCCATACGATCTGGCCATCGTAGATATCAGGCGGGATGGTGTGCTGTGTGGTGGTGGTATTGTATGTCTGAAAGGGGATCAGGTTTCCGTTGGGAACCCAGTTCACCCCATAGGGATCCAGGCATTGGTCGGTATAGTCGTACCCGAATCGGAAAGCCTGGTAGGCATGGTTGGTCCATCCGCCGCCACAGCTGCTACGGGTAGGGATGGTGGCCACGGCAGCCTGCCAGTCGTAATAGGTATGAGCCTTTATCGTGATGGTTTGCCCAACGGGAAGATCATCGTAAAAACCATCTCCGTCAAAATCCTCCAAACCCACTCCTGTTCCGTCAGGGTCGAAGGTATATGGGAACGTGGTATAATAAGCATACCTGCCATTAACGGCTCCGGTAGCGTAATTGTAGGAAGCAGGGAGGTAATTCCCGGAAACGGAGAAGGAGTCGATCTTGTTCAGCCATCCCGAGTTGGGATAATAGGTGGAGCTCCCGGAAGAAAATCCTGCAAGCACACGCAGGTCGAAAGCGGTCCCGTAACCACTTCCCGAATTTGTGACTGTAAATTCGATCCATCCCGAATTATCGATGAACCCCCAGTCTTTGCGGCTCCCGGTAAGGGTCATGTTGATGATCGTGGATCCTGCAGCCGGCGAAACCGAAGGAAAGGCAGTGTAGTAGTTGCAGTACTGGTTGTTGCAACCCCAGGCTGCCTTGAGAGTCGACTGCCCGTTGCCGCAACTGACCAGCTTGACGGTCTCGGATACCACCACACTCTCCCCGTAATCAAACAGGTTGTTCCCTCCCGGAAGATCGGCCCCGGTGATGATGATGGTATCCACGCGGGTTGGTCCTGGCCCCACATAGGGATGGAGGGTGCCGATACTGACCGAAAGGATCTGAATATCGGCGGTATGGCTGTCGAGCAGGATCAGGGTATCCATGGAGGCGTTCAACCCTTGCTGGTCCACCGTGATATCGCGGGTGACGCTCGAACCCAGTGGAATAGAAGCGGAGGCGTTGGTGATATTGGAGATGACCAGCACGGGGAAATAGTAGTTCTGAAGGGGGGTGTCAAAACCACTGTAGTTGGAACTGTTGTAGGTGACCAGGTAGTTGAAATTCTCGGTGTTGGTATACCCGCAAATCAGTCCGGCATCGTAGGTCACTGTGTGTGCCGTGTTATTCAGGATATCAGGAAGGGTGAATGTCGGCTGGTTCAGGTTAGCGATGTTGAGTTGTGTTGCTCCGGTAACCGAACCGGGCGTGTAGAGGCACCCTGTCGGAAGGTCAATCAGCAGGGTGGCTCCCGACAGGGTAGCTCCGCTGGTGTTGGCAATCAGAAAGGAGAATGTTCCGTCATCATGACAAATCACCAGCGATTCCGGCTTTCCGGTTGCAGAGATTAACACCTGTGCAATCAGCATGGCAGGGGCCAGATGAAGAAGGAGCAACAAGATGATGGATCGGGTCAGATTCCTGATGGTCATGAATCGTAAGCTGGTAAAACAGGATAAATATACAAACATTTTACGGAATGGTTGTTAGGGAAGTGACATAACTTGATTTTTTAGATATATTGGTGTATGTTTGTTCCCGCAGATCGTCCCGATTATTCATGCCAAGATTGTACCCTGAAAACCATGAAAGCATATCTTCACGTTTTTCTCATTTTGCTGATTCTGAATACTGGTATCTGCTCCACAGGAACATGCGCTCTTCCGGCCTCTTTTACCTTTTACGGATTGGAATTTGAACCTTCGCAGGAGGTATCTCCAGAGGCTGCTCTTGCCGACACATCCACTCTTCCTTTTTATGAAGACTGGAGTTCCGGTTCGTTTGCAACCAATGGCTGGTCATTCCCCGATGGGCAATCGAACTGGCAGATCTGGAATGCACTCGGAAACCCTGAACCCGCCGCAAAATTTGGCGGAAAACCACAAAAGAACAATTACTCGTTCTCTCTTGAGAGCCGGATGTTTCGGGGAGACCTCTACAATTGTTCCGACATTATCCTCGAATTCGACCTGAAGCTGGTTGATCTCATCTCCTCAAATACCGAGAAGCTGACGGTGGAATATTTTGTCGATTCTGCGTGGAATGTGGCAGCCGAATACGGAAATGCCGGATCCATGGAATGGGTCCATCAAAAACTGATTTTGTCCTTAGCCAATACAGGTGCATTTTCTGTCAGATTCCGCGTCCACGGGATTAACTCCGCCAGGTACAACGCCTGGTACATTGATAATGTTGATATTAACTATACATGCCTGAAACCCGAAAACCTGGAAGGATATGGGTATGGGTATAAATACTATCTTGATTGGGACCCGGTAAATTGTGCCGGTTCGAATCCGGGCACCTATATTTTTGACGACGGAAGTGCTGAGAACGGATGGGCCATAAATCCCGGCTATCTTGTCTGGCTGGGGACAGAGTTCCCCATCGAGGCCTCAGCAACCGGAGTGATTCAGTCGGTTGATGTCTGGTTTGGCTGGGGCCCATCCTCCCCAGGCCTGACGGTGGATATTTTTGATGGGAATCACAACCTTTTGGGCTCATCCGATCCGTTTTCCTCACCCAGCGAAGAGTGGCTGACCATACCAATGAACGATATTCCTTACAATGGCCCCTTCTTTGCCATGGTTAAGTGGGATATGGTACTCACAGGAACCAATTTCTTCGGCTATGATGAAGATGGCCCATACGCCTCTCAGAACCTGGCCTGGTATTATGACGGAACCACCTGGTCTCACATGAGCCAGGCAGCGGGAACATCCCCCGGTGTCTTTATGATCCGTGCAAATGTTCTTCAGTTCACTGATGAGGCACCATCCGGAGAGAGTGACTTCATGTATCAGGTCGGATTCAACGTATTTCGCTCCAGCAACGGAATTCAGGGGCCTTTTGTCAAACGGAACAGCGATTATATCTCTGCTTCGGAATATATTGACCCGGATTTGTCCTTCCCTTGCGGAACCTCAGGAAATCCATGCTATTATTTTATTACTGTTACCTATCATGATTATGCAACGGATACACTGGTTTGTGTTGCCGCCGGTGATACGGTCGGAATGATCTATGTCGGGGTTCACGAAGAGAGCCCCGAAGAGACGATTCAACTTTATCCCAATCCCTGTCTCGACAAATTCATCATCGAAAGTGATGTACTCATTGATCAGGTGGAAATTTATGATTTGTACGGGAGAAAAATCCACGAGATAAGCTTCGCAGGGGATGGGATTCAGACTGTTAATTCCTCCTTATGGCCACCCGGAATTTACTTGGTCAAGATCCGTGCGGCAGGTAGTATAATTGTTAAAAAAATCACTGTTAACAGATGATTTATCTGTTTATTTGACGTAGATGGATTGCTTTGTTAAGGTTTCAGATTCATCTTAAGTTCGTCTTTTCTTCGTCTTTCCTTCGGTATTCCTAATTATTACCCGTGATTTACCATTACAAGTCACGTCTCACGTCTTACGTCTCACGTCTTACGTTTATTTTGTACCTTTGCATCATGAAAAAACCCCATAAAAAATAGCTGAATTATGAGTGAGAATGTTGAGAAAGTCCGCTGCCTGATCATCGGATCGGGACCGGCCGGCTATACAGCTGCCATCTATGCCGCACGTGCCGACCTGAAGCCCATCATGTACCAGGGAATGCAACCGGGAGGCCAGTTGACAATCACCACAGAGGTCGATAATTTTCCCGGCTACCCGGATGGAATTGACGGTCCCGAAATGATGGAGCAGTTTAAAAAACAGGCCGAACGATTTGGTACCGATGTACGGTTTGGCGTGGTGACAAAAGTCGATTTTTTCAGCCGTCCGTTCAAAGTGGAAGCCGACGATGGAAAAACGGTCATCGCCGAATCTGTTATCATCGCCACGGGAGCTTCGGCCAAATGGCTTGGGCTTCCTTCCGAGCAGAAGTTCATGGGAATGGGTGTTTCGGGATGTGCCACCTGCGACGGGTTTTTCTACCGCGGAAAGGATGTGGCCATCGTTGGCGGCGGTGACACCGCTGCCGAAGAGGCTACCTACCTTGCCAAGTTGTGCAAAAAAGTTTACATGATCCACCGCCGCGACGAGCTGCGTGCTTCCAAAGCGATGCAGCATAAGGTGTTTAATACCCCAAACATCGAAATGTTATGGGATTCGGTTCCCGAAGAGGTTCTGGGTGATGATGCCGGCGTGACCGGACTGCGGGTGAAAAATATCAAGACAGGGGAGGTTCGCAACCTGGATGTCTGGGGTTTCTTCGTGGCTATCGGGCACAAACCCAATACGGAGATTTTCCAGGGTCAGGTTGGCCTGGATGAGACGAACTACATCAAAACCGTTCCAGGCACCACCACCACCTCGGTAGAAGGTGTGTTTGCCTGTGGCGATGTGCAGGATCACCACTACCGTCAGGCCGTCACCGCCGCCGGTTCAGGCTGCATGGCAGCGATAGAGGCAGAAAGATTTTTGTCATCATGATATCATTCTTTCAAGGCACTTCTTCCTGGTATGCGGTAGAAAAGGATACGCCGCTTTCTGCTGATGACCGGCAAAAACTGGTATGGCTTTTCGGAGATGCGAAACCAGTAGATCAAACAGAAATTGCCGGGGAGTTTATTGGCCCTAGAAAGGAGATGATCACACCTTGGAGTACCAATGCCGTAGAGATCACCCAGAATATGGGGATCCAGGGCCTCAAACGCATAGAAGAATTCCACCAGGATGTAGGGGCGGGTTCCAAACCCGCCCCTACATTGTCCTTCGACCCGATGCTGCAACAACGATACACCAGCCTGGGACAACATGTCTACACCATTGACCGGAAGCCTGAACCGGTTGTTGAGCTGGATGATATCGCTGCATACAACAAGGCCGAAGGCCTGGCTTTGAGTGATGAAGAGGTGGAGTACCTCGAGTCACTGCGGATTAAGATTGGCAGGAGGTTGACAGATAGTGAAGTTTTTGGCTTCTCACAGGTTAATTCGGAACATTGCCGCCACAAGATCTTCAACGGAACCTTCATCATCGACGGAAAGGAGATGACAGAGTCCCTGTTTGACCTGATCCGGAAGACTTCAAGCGAACATCCCAACTACCTGGTTTCAGCTTACAAAGACAATGTTGCCTTTATCGACGGACCGGCAATAGAACAGTTCGCTCCCGGAAAACAGAATGTCCCCGACTATTTTGTTATCCTGGATATTGATTCCGTCATTTCGCTGAAGGCGGAAACCCATAATTTCCCCACTACGGTTGAACCATTCAACGGTGCTGCTACCGGTTCGGGAGGTGAGATCCGCGATCGGATGGCCGGAGGTAAAGGGAGCATTCCGATGGCCGGAACAGCTGTTTATATGACATCCTATCCGCGCCTGGAAGGAGGACGTGCCTGGGAAAAAGCAGTCGAAGCGCGTAAGTGGCTCTATAAAAATCCGGAAGATATCCTGATCAAAGCTTCCAACGGTGCCAGCGACTTTGGCAACAAGTTTGGCCAACCTGTCATCTGCGGAAGTCTGCTCACCTTTGAGCATGCCGAGAACGGGAAAACCTACGGATACGACAAGGTGATCATGCTTGCCGGCGGGATTGGGTTCGCCAAAAAAGAGGATAGTCTGAAAGATATTCCCGAAGGTGGGGAAAAGATTGTGGTTTTAGGCGGCGATAACTACCGAATTGGGATGGGTGGAGGCGCCGTTTCATCTGTCGCTACAGGCGAATATGGAAATGCGATAGAGCTGAATGCGGTTCAGCGCTCCAATCCCGAGATGCAGAAACGGGTCTTCAATGCAATCCGCGCGATGGCCGAAATGAGAAAAAACCCGATCGTATCCATCCACGATCACGGCGCAGGCGGACACCTGAACTCGATCTCCGAACTGGTGGAAGAAACAGGCGGAACAATTCGTATCGATGCATTGCCAATAGGCGATCCGACACTCTCCGACCGGGAAATCCTCAGCAACGAATCGCAGGAGCGGATGGGTCTTCTCATCCACGAAGAGGATCTTGCGCTTCTGAAGGAGATTGCAGCACGTGAACGGGCTCCCCTCTACGATGTGGGAGAAACCCGAACCGATCACGAGCTGGTGTTTGAAGATTCCCGCTCGGATTCCAGACCCATTGATCTCAACGTGGACGATTTTTTCGGCAAACCGCCAAAAACGATCCTGAGGGATCAGTGGGTTAAAAAATCGTTTGAACCGATTTACAATCTCGAGTCACAGGTCACTCACGACATTCACGCCATTCACGATATTCACGCCATTCACGATCTTCTCTCACAGCTCCTCCAGATCGAAGCCGTTGCCTGCAAGGACTGGCTCACCAACAAGGTCGACCGGGCTGTATCGGGGAAAATTGCCAAACAGCAAACCTGTGGACCACTACAACTGCCCCTGAACAATCTGGGCGTCACGGCGCTCGATTACCAGGGAGAGAAAGGGATAGCCACCTCTCTTGGACATGCCCCGGTGGTAGCACTGGCTGATCCGGCTGCAGGTTCCCGAATGTCTATTGCCAAAGCACTGACGAACATCGTTTGGGCTCCGCTAACACATGGATTACAGGGTGTATCGCTCTCGGCAAACTGGATGTGGCCGGCAAAAAATCCGGGCGAAGATGCCCGGTTGTTTGAAGCCGTGAAGGCAGTCAGCGATTTCGCCATCGCCCTGGGAATCAACATCCCCACCGGAAAAGACTCCCTCTCCATGACCCAGAAGTATCCCGACGGGTCGGTCGTTTACTCCCCCGGCACCGTGATCATCTCTGCCGTGGCGGAGGTTGCTGATGTGAAGAAGGTCGTCAGCCCGAACCTTGAACCCGATCCCAACAGTTACCTGGTCTACATCCCCTTCTCCACGGGTGGTTTTCCCCTGGGAGGAAGCAGCCTCGCACAGGTGCTGAATAAAATCGGTGATGAAGTTCCAGATGTTGCCGATCCTGACTATTTCAGACTAGTCTTTGATACCATCCAAAACCTCATCGCAGAAGGACTGATCCTGGCGGGTCACGATATTTCATCGGGCGGACTTATCACCTCCCTGCTGGAGATGGCATTCCCCCTTGATGGCTGGGGAATGGATCTCGACCTCACAGAACTGGAGGAACCGGATACCATGAAGCTCCTCTTCAGCGAAAAACCGGGCGTGGTGATCCAGGTGAAAGAGATGGCAGCTGTAAAACAATTGCTCCTGTCATCCGCGAAAAGCGAAAAGCGAAAAGCGAAAAGCGAACAGCGAAAAGCGAACAGCGAACAGCCAACAGCAATCAACTATCAGGTCATCGGGCATCCCGTAACGGCACCCAACGTCACCATCAACCTGGGATCCGAATCCCTCACCCTTCAAGTAAATGAGTTGAGGGATACCTGGTTTAAAACCTCCTACCTTCTCGACAGGCATCAGTGCGGTGAAGAACTTGCTCTCGAACGGTACACTAATTTCAAACAACAACCCTTGAAGTTCCGCTTCCCCGAATCCTTTACAGGACTTTTCAGTCAGTATGGGATTGATCCCAAACGGAGAAAACCTTCCGGAGTCAAAGGAGCGATCATCCGGGAAAAAGGGGTGAACCGCGATCGCGATATGGCATGGGCGATGTATCTGGCTGGATTTGACGTGAAAGATGTCCATATGACCGACCTGATCTCAGGTCGTGAAACATTGGAGGATGTGAACTTCATTGCATTTGTCGGAGGATTTTCCAACAGCGACGTGCTTGGCTCAGCCAAAGGATGGGCAGGCGCTTTCCTTTACAATCCGAAAGCAAAAGAGACGCTGGAGCGCTTTTACGCCCGGCCCGATACCCTCAGTCTGGGCGTTTGTAACGGATGCCAATTGCTGGTTGAGCTGGGCCTGATTTATCCCGGACATTCGAAACAGCCAAAGATGTCGTGGAACGACTCCCATAAATACGAGTGTACGTTTGTTAACGTTACGATCCAGGAAAACAGTTCGGTGATGCTGCATTCACTTGCAGGTTCCAAACTGGGGATTTGGGTCGCTCACGGAGAAGGCAAGTTCAATTTTCCACTGGAAGAGTACCGGTATCAGATTCCGGCGAAATTCAGCTATTCAGGATATCCGGGCAATCCCAACGGCTCGATGTTTGATGCCGCCGCGATCTGTTCCGTGAATGGACGCCATCTGGCCATCATGCCGCACCTGGAAGATTCGGTGCTTCCATGGCAGTGGGCATACTACCCTGTCGACAGAAAGAACGACCAGGTAACACCGTGGATAGAGGCATTTGCGAATGCGAAAAGGTGGATACTGGATACCGAACGCTAGATGCAGGATCCCCGATACCGGATTACAGGATCACTAGCTTCAGAATTGGAAATATGAAATACGAAATTAATATTATAACTCCTAACTTCATGACCCCATGACCCCATGACCTCATGACCTCATGACCTCATGACCCCATGACCCCATGACCCCATCACATAAACATATGACAAAAACAGTCCTCATCACTGGCGCAACAGCAGGCTTTGGCCGGGCTATCGCCGTTAAATTTGCCGAACACGGTTACCGGTGCATCATCACTGGTCGCAGGAAAGAGCTGCTAACAGAACTTGAACACGAACTCCATCAAACGTTTAATACTGAGGTACTATCACTCCAGTTTGACGTGAGAAAGATGAAAGAGGTCGACCATGCTATTTCTTCCCTCCCAGTGGATTGGAAGGCGATTGATGTGTTGGTGAACAATGCAGGACTTGCGGTTGGGCTCAACCCAATCCATGAAGGGCTGATCGATGACTGGGAAAGGATGATTGATACGAATGTAAAAGGGGTCCTCTACATGACTCGTTTTGTTGCACCGCTGATGGTGGCAAGGGGTAAAGGGCATATCATCAACATTGGCTCCATCGCGGGGAAGGAAACATACCCTAATGGCAATGTCTATTGCGGGACGAAGTTTGCCGTGGATGCCGTCACAAAAGGTACACGCATCGACCTTGTCAACCATGGGATCAAGGTGACACAGATTGCCCCGGGAGCAGCCGATACCGAGTTCTCACTAGTCCGTTTCAAAGGGGATCAGGAACGTGCTTCACGCGTCTACGACGGATTCACACCACTCTCCGCAGAAGATGTTGCCCAGGTAACCTATTACGTCACTACGATGCCCGACCACGTGAACATCAACGACCTGGTGATCATGCCCACCGCGCAGGCAAATACCACGACGATTGCGAGGGTATGAGAGTAGGAGGGTAGTTTCGCTATTACTCCCTGATCCCGTTGCTTAAAAGCAACGGCAATTTATTCCCCATGACCCCATCACCTCATGACCCCATCACCTCATGACCCCATGACCCCATCACCTCATGACCCCATCACCTCATGACCCCATGACCCCATAACTATATTACTATTTCACTATATTTGCTCCTGCAACTTAAACCGTTCATTATGGAAGTAACCCGCATTTTTGACCTCCTTCCTCACTATGAAGAGACATTCAAGCCAAAGGATGATGTGATCGCATCAAAGGAAGATGGAAAGTGGAAAAAGGTAAGTATTAAAGAGTACAGGGAGATGGCTGATAATATCAGCTATGGATTCCTTGCACTGGGTGTTCAGCCTGGCGACAGGATTGCCCAGATCAGTCCCAACAGGGTGGAATGGAATATTTTGGATATGGCTATTCTCCAGATAGGCGCCATTCATATTCCGATTTACCCAACGATCAGTGAAACGGATTACAAACACATCCTCGGGCATGCTGAGGTGAGGTTTGTCTTCGTATCGGGGAATGAACTTCTTCGTAAAATCAAACACATCCTTCCTGATGTGCCATCCATCGAAGGAATCTATACCTATAAGGACCTGCATGAGTACAAACATCTGTCTGAACTGATCGAATTGGGGAGGCAAAACCAGGATCCGGAGAAGTTAAAGGCACTGAAAGAGTCCATTACTCCCAATGATGTTGCAACGATTATCTACACTTCAGGCACCACAGGAACACAAAAGGGGGTCATGCTCACACATAACAACCTGGTATCCAACTTTAAGGCAGCTTCTTATATCCCTCCATTCGGAGAGGAACACCGGGCTTTGAGCTATCTTCCTCTTTGCCATGTTTACGAGAGGATGCTGACCTATTTGTACCAGTACCTTGGCATCTCCATCTATTATTCTGAAAATATGGGGACGATTACAGATAATGCCAAGGAGATCAAGCCTCATATCATGACCACTGTGCCCCGTTTGCTCGAGAAGGTGTACGATAAGCTGGTTGCAGCCGGACAAAAACTGACAGGGCCGAAAAGCTGGATCTACTGGTGGGCCTTCCATCTCGCATTACGGTATGAACTGAACGGAGCCAATGGCAAGTTTTATGAATGGAAACGAAAAAAGTATGACAAGCTGGTCTATGCAAAATGGCGTGCAGCGCTTGGAGGTGAGCTCAGCATCATGGTCTCGGGCGGAGCAGCCATGCAACCACGTTTAGGCCGTTTGTTCACCTGTGCGGGGATCAACATCCTTGAAGGCTATGGGCTCACTGAGACCTCGCCTGTTATTGCTGTAAGCGATTTTGGAAAAAACGGGATCAAATTCGGCACTGTTGGACCGCCCTTGAAAGGGGGAGAGCTGAAGATAGCAGACGACGGTGAAATTTGTGCCAGAGGGCCCTATGTTATGAAAGGGTATTACAAGGATGAGAAGCTGACCAGCGAGGCGATCGATCCTGAAGGTTGGTTTCACACCGGCGACCTTGGTAAGATCGAACCCGAGGGACAATTGCGGATCACCGGGAGGAAGAAAGAGCAGTTCAAGACATCTTTCGGCAAATATGTGAGCCCGCAACTGATCGAGGATAAATTTAAGGAGTCTCTGTTCATTGATCAACTGATGGTTGTTGGCGAAAATCAGAAATTTGTAGGCGCCCTGATCGTTCCTGATTTTGTTTTCCTGAAATCCTATTGTGAACGGAAAGAGCTGCCATTTGGATCCAATACCGAAGTGATTGCCAATCCTGTAATCCGAAAACGACTCCAGCAGGAAATTGATAAGTACAATAAACAGTTCGGCGATACTGAAAAGATCAAAACATGGGCGCTGCTGGATACGGAATGGACTCTCGAGAGTGGAGAGATCACGCCTACCATCAAGCTGAAAAGGCCTTTTATCTACAAAAAATACGAAGAGAAGATCAAACAACTTTTTGATTGAGAGAATGGATGAAACCGGTTACACGGCTGTTTGATATCCTTGATCTGTATAGGAATGACTTCAGCCACAAACAACAGCTTTTTTTATCTAAGTCAGAGGGGGTATGGAATGCACTCTCTGCATCCGACTATGTTAACCTGAGTCATGATCTTAGCCTTGGATTACTTGAACTGGGTGTAACACCCGGTACACGGATCGCAACCGTGATGGCCAATTGTCCTGAATGGAATCTTTTCGATATGGCGATCAGCCAGGTCGGAGCCATCCAGGTACCCATCTATCCCACCATCAGTGAAGAAAATTATCGCTATATCTTCAAAGATGCCGAAGTAGAATACCTAATCATTTATAATCAGGATACTTACAGTCGGATCAGGCATGTCGTAAACGGGATGAGTTCAATCAAAGGGGTTTTCTCAATCCAAAAAGTGCGGGGTATCCCAGGATGGACGGATCTGCTCGAATCGGGCCGGCATTCTTCGAAAAGAGATGCGTTGGAAAAGCTTAAGACAAGCATACAACCTGACGTTACGGCTTCCATCATCTACACTTCCGGCACAACAGGCCGACCGAAGGGGGTGATGCTCTCACATTGGAATTTTGTCTCAAATTTTATTGAGTGTGCGAAGATATCTGATTTTACCAGCCACGAAAAAGCCCTGAGCTTTCTGCCGCTTTGTCATGTGTATGAGCGTATGTTGAATTACGTTTACCAATATCTTGGCATGTCTGTCTATTATGCAACGGCACTCGATCAGGTTCCTCAATACCTGAAGGAAGTTAGGCCGCATACCTTTGGAGCTGTCCCTCGTGTCCTCGAGAAAATTTACAACAAAGTTGTCGCGGAAGGCAGGAACCTTCCAGGCTTGAAGCGAAGGGTCTTCTTCTGGGCTCTCAGGCAGGGCCAGCATTTTGAACTGAATCGTGCAAACGGGTGGTTTTACGAGACGAAACTATTTTTTGCAAATTTTCTTGTTTTTGACCGGTGGCGTAGAGGCCTTGGAGGAAACGTCAGACTGATTGCTTGTGGTGGGGCATCATTGCACCCCCGCTTGGCCAGAATTTACTGGGCGGCCAGGCTGAAAGTATTGGAAGGGTACGGACTTACGGAGACCTCTCCCGTGGTTGCTGTTCAGAATTTAAAACCGGGAGGTGTGAAATTCGGTACAGTTGGTCTGGTATTGCCAGGTGTGGAAGTAAAGTTTGCTTCAGACGGCGAGATCCTGTGTAAAGGCCCGAACCTGATGAAGGGCTATGTAAACCGGCCCGAACGAACCAGTGAAGTGATCGATTCGGAAGGTTGGTTCCATACCGGTGATATAGGGGTAATGGATGATGACCGATATCTCCAGATTACCGACAGAAAGAAGGAGATATTTAAAACATCCACCGGGAAATACATTGCCCCGCAACCCATTGAACAACGGTTCAGTGAATCTCCTTTCATCGAATTCATTCTTGTTTTTGGGGAGGATCGCAAATATGCTGCCGCTCTTATAGTTCCTAATTTTGATCACCTGAAAAGTTGGTGCAGGATTAAACACATCCCATACCGTTCAACTATGGAGGCAGTCTCCGATAAGAATATCATCCTCAGGATAAACGAGGAGGTGAGCCGCATCAACCGTGAGCTCGGACAAACTGAAAAGATCAAGAAGTTCAGGTTGCTGCCCAACGAGTGGACCATCGAGTCGGGAGAGCTTTCACCTACCATGAAGCTGCGGAGAAAGTTTATCCAGGAGAAATATTACAAGGAGATCGAAGAAACCTATCGATCCCCGGAATACAATTACAGGGGAGAAAGCTTGTAAAACAACAAGGATATATACCGGATGTTCAGGCCAGGAACATCGAAATACAGTTAAGATTACGGATAAAGCAACACAAACAATGATAGAACCCCTTTACAAAAAAGCAGGATAAAGAACCACTACATATATCAATGGATCAGTGAAGTATCCGAAAAATCAACTCCTTCATCAACTCCCCGTCGGTAGCAGAAACATTGTCAACCCCTTTTGACTTCAGGTCATAGTCGCGGAGAATTTCAATAATCGCTTTTACTTTAGCCGGAGAGTAATTTCGTGCCGAATTATCATAATCCTGAACAAAGAAGGGATTTACAGCCAGGGCCGATGCCGCATTGTTTCTTGATTTGTCCTGCAGATGCTGGTAGAGGAGTACTTTGGAGAAAAATGCATAGAGGATGGGAATCACCTTCACGAGAGGATTCTCCCGTGGGTTGGATCCGAAATAGGTGATGATCTGGTTGGCTTTGAAGACATTTTTACTCCCAAGTGCTTTCTGCAGTTCAAACACATTGAAATCCTTGCTGATTCCAATGTATTTTTCCACATAAATCTCATCAATTTCGGTTCCCAGGGGAATATTGATGATCAGCTTCTGAATCTCGTTCGTGATCTTCGACAGATCTGTCCCCAGAAATTCGGTTAGCATGAAGCAGGCTTTCGCCGAAATGGAATAATTTCTTTGTTTTACGTAAGTTTCAATCCACCCGGGGATCTTGTTGTCATATATCCGTGGAGATTCAAAGAGCACGCCCGATTTGTCAACCATCCTGGCCAGACTTTTTCGCTTGTCGATTTTCCCGTATTTGTGACAAAGAACCAGCAGGGTAGAGGTTAACGGGTGCTGGGCATATGCCGACAGGCCATCCAGATCTTTCACCTCCTGAGCCTCTTTGATGATCAGGACCTGGTAGTTGGCCATCATGGGGTAACGCTTGGCGAAGTTCATAATGGTGGCAGCATCCACGTCTCTGCCGTAGAGAACAGTCTGGTTAAACTCCTTCTCGGTTTCGGTCAATACATGTTCTTCAATGTAATCAGAGAGGAAATCGATATAATAGGCCTCATCGCCGTGCAAAAGGTAAACAGGGTGATAGATCTGGTTTTTGAGGTTCTGGATTACTTGATCGAATGTCATTCCTTCTACTTTTGGTAATCGAAACGAAGGTGTTTTACTGTTTCGCCTTTGTTCATAATCATTTTCAGTGCATCAATTCCGATTTGAAGATGTTCTTCCATAAAAGAGGTGGTGACATCCTGATCGCTTTGGTCCGTTTTAACACCGGTACTGATCATAGGCTGATCTGAAACAAGGAGTAATGCCCCGGAAGGAATCTCATTGGCAAAACCCACCATAAAGATAGTTGCCGTTTCAAGGTCAATCGCCATGGCCCGGGTCTTGCGCAAATAGTCCTTGAAGTTCTCGTCGTATTCCCATACCCTCCTGTTGGTTGTATACACGGTGCCGGTCCAGTAGTCCCTTCCGTGATCCCGGATCGTTGTTGAGATCGCCTTTTGAAGATTAAAGGATGGCAGAGCAGGAACCTCAGGAGGGAAATAATCACCGGATGTTCCTTCTCCTCTGATGGCAGCGATTGGCAGGATAAGATCACCCACTTTATTCTTTTTCTTCAGTCCGCCACATTTCCCAAGAAACAGGCATGCTTTTGGACTGATGGCACCAAGGAGGTCCATGATGGTAGCAGCGTTGGCACTCCCCATTCCGAATTTTATTATGGTGATGTTGCCGGCGGTGGCGCTTAGCATAGGTCTTTTCTCTCCCTGGATTGGGACATGGTTCAGATCCGCAAACCGCTCAAGGTACTCTGCAAAATTTGTCAGAAGAATGTATTCTCCGAAATCATTCAGATGGGTGCCCGTATACCTTGGCAGCCAGTTTTCGATAATCTCCTGTTTTGTCTTCATAGGATCTCCCTTGTCTTGCAAATTTAATCGATTTGTCACATTTTTACGTAAGTTTGTTACACTGATGCATCCACTGAATCTGCCATCGTTTGATATTCGTCTTCGCGAAGGATCTGGTAAAACCACTGAGGTCTTTGATCCGCTTCGGAAAAAATTTGTGAAACTTACACCGGAAGAGTGGGTGAGACAACATATGCTGAACTACCTGATTGTCTATCGCAATTTCCCTCCATCCTTGATCGGAGTCGAGGTGAGGCTGAAATACAACAACCTGAAAAAGCGAAGCGACATTGTTGCATTTGACAGAAAAGGGGAGCCACTCCTCATCGTTGAATGCAAGGCTCCCTCTGTAACCCTGACACAGGATGTATTTTACCAGATCGCTATGTACAACCATGCACTCTCAGGAAAATTCCTGGTTGTGTCGAATGGATTATCTCATTATAGCTGCCATCTGGTTGCCAACAATACAAAATGGACTTACCTTCCGGAAATTCCCGACTTCACACAGATTTGCTCATGATATGGAAACACTGAAATTGATTCCCGGCGAGTTGATACACTTTGTTCTGGTTACAGTATTTTCTCTGTTGATCGGACTATCCCAGCGAAAAATTCATGTTATTGAGAATCAGGATCAACGGATCTTTGGTACAGACCGGACCTTTACGTTTATCGGAATACTTGGATATATTCTGTATATCCTGCGCCCGGTGGATATGATCCTTTTCATGGTTGGCGCTGTTGTTCTGGCCTCATTCTTGGTTGTTTACTACCAGTTTCATTTGCGAAACGACAGGGATTATGGTATTACATCTATCCTGATTGCCCTGATAACCTATTGCCTTGGCCCCCTCATAGAGTTGCTCCCTCTTTGGTTTGTTTTGATCGTCGTAGTCACAGTACTGATTTTCGCCGAGTTGAAGGAGTCGTTTGTCTCTCTTTCGGAAAAGATTGGCAAGGGTGATTTCCTCACACTGGCAAAGTTCCTGATTATCACCGGCGTAATCCTCCCGATTGTTCCGGATACACCCTTCATGGAAGGGCTAAGCCTTACACCCTACAAGATATGGCTGGCGGTGGTGGTAGTCTCAGGGATCTCCTATGTTAGTTACCTGCTAAAAAAGTTTGTGCTGAAACGTTCCGGGATTCTCGTAGCCGGACTTATGGGTGGCCTTTACTCCAGTACCGCCACGACTATTATCCTGGCAAAGAAATGCCGACAGGATCCGGCGCAGATCAAGCAATATATGAGCGCTATTCTTTTTGCTACGTCCATGATGTACTTTAGGGTATTGATCTTGATCCTGATTTTTAACCTGGATCTTTTTCTGTTTGCATGGCCCTATTTTCTTGTCCTGATTCTCATTTCAACGGGTATCGCACTTTTCATCTTTTTATTCCGAAACAACGATATCAGGGAGGTTAATTCGAGCCAATTCCCCGATAAGAATCCGCTGGAATTCCAGACAGCACTAATATTTACGGCACTCTTTGTGTTATTGTCATTCATTACTTATGTCGTGCTTAATCGTTTCGGCACTCTGGGTCTTAATGTCCTATCTTTCCTTGTAGGGATGGTCGATATAGATCCTTTTCTGCTGAGTCTTTTTGGAGGTAAATTTGACATCACGATATCAGCGATGACGATTGCCACATTTCAGGCGATCATCAGCAACAACCTGATTAAAATGATCTACGCCATGGTCTTTGGTGCGAAAAAATCTTATCTTTACCTCCTGTCAGGATTTTTGTTCGTTATTGCAATAAATGTATTTATCATCCTGATAATCTGATGATGACATTACAAGATCACACCCTTCCAACGTTGAACCGCATTGATGCGCTGTTTAAGGAAAGCGATCTGGAGAACTACTACCTCTCCGTGCAGATCGGGGAGAAGAGTTTCTCGTATTGCATCCTGGATAGCATCACGAATAAATATATTGGCATCGGAGAATTGAAATTACCGGTAACGAAAGGGTCAGAGGAGGCGGAGATCAGGCTTGCGTTCGAACCTTACCTGGCGAATGTGCTCTCAGCCCTTCCGGTGCTGAAGAAAAAGTTCAAAGCTACGAAGGTTATCTGGGAGGGAACCAAATCTACGCTGGTACCCGAATCGCTTTTTGAGGAGCGGGACGAGCGCAATATACTGGCATTTAACATCCCGCTCGATCCTTTGGAGAGTGTCACGCATGATCTTCTCCCCGATTTTCATATTGTAAATGTTTATGCGATACCTGGAAAAGTAAAACAGCTCCTGACCCGTAATTTCGGAGTGAATCATCTGCCTCATCTTACCAGTGTCCTCATCGAAAGTATTATTCAGAACTACCGAAAAGACCTTGTCCGCCCAAAGGTTTTTCTTCACGTTCGTGAAACCCATTTCGACATTGTAATCATGGATCAGTTCAGATTGTATTTCTCTAACACCTTTGAATACCGACGGCCCGAAGATATGGTATACTTCACCATCTTTACCCTGGAACAGCTGGGGTTCAGTCAGGATCAGGCAGAGGTAATCCTGATGGGAAAGATTTTCCGGAATACTCCCTTGTATAACCTCGTCGTCAAATACCTCCCCCGCCTTGAGTTTGCCCGGAGAAATCCGGGATGCGATTATAGTTTCGTATTTAATGAGATTCCACATCACAGCTTTTTCCCGTTGCTAAATCTGAACCAGTGCGGATTATAAGTGGAGACCACCGAGGCAGAAAAATTAATCCCCCAGCAAATCTGCCGGTCAGGCCAACCACCGATTATGCTAAGGAAGGCCTCTTTAATGTTCTGAATAACCTGATAGATTTTACTGAAACAACTGTCCTGGATCTTTTCTCCGGCACCGGTAATATTGCCTTCGAGTTTGCCTCCCGGGGGGTTCCTTCAGTACTTGCCATTGATATTGAGCGGAGGTGCGTTGATTTTATCAACGAAACAGCTGAAAAGTTCGGGATGAAGGAGGTTAGGGCCATCCGTATGAATGTCCTGGTGCTGCTGAAAATTGGAAAAGAGAGGGCCGATCTTGTCTTTGCCGATCCTCCTTTTGGTATGGATGGTATTGATAAGTTACCTGATCTGATTCTCTCTTCAGGCATCTTGAAGCCTCATGGGCTCTTGATTCTGGAGCATTCCGAAAAATACAGGTTTACTGATAACCCTTCGTTTGATCAGTTAAGGGAATACGGGAAGGTCCATTTCAGTATATTCAGGGGCACGCGGGATGAAGGTGAAGTTCAGTACTCGTCTTCATGAAAAAAGAAGTCGTCTTTGGTAGGATAATCAGGCCAGATGTCCTCTATTCGTTCATAGGTCTCGCCTTCGTCTTCTATCTCTTTTAAGTTCTCAATCACTTCCTGTGGGGCTCCGGTTCTGATCGACCAATCGATGAGTTCATCTTTGGTAGCAGGCCAGGGAGCATCTTCCAATTTTGAGGCGAGTTCTAACGTCCAGTACATAATGGTCTGCTTTGGATTTTTGCAAAAGTAAAAAAAATAAAATCAAAAAGTCAAGCGAAATTTTAATCCTATTTTTTTCGAGGCCAGGTAATCTCTTCAGCATTAAATTCTTTCCCTAATCTTCGTGCCAAAACAAAGAGGTAATCTGAGAGTCGGTTCAGGTAACGAACGGTAACAGGCGAAACAGAAGAGTCTCTTTGTAAGCGAATTACGGCTCGTTCTGCCCTTCGGCATACCGTCCTTGCCACATGGCATCGAGAAACATGCGGATCTCCTCCGGGAAGGATAAAATTTTTCAGAACAGGTAATTCTGATGTCATTATATCGATCTCTTTTTCAAGAAGGAGAATCTCTTCCTCGTCAAGTTCAGGCAACCCTTCGGCTTTTTTCTCCGGATCAGCCGCAACAAGGGCTTCAGCAGTGAAGAGATTCTCCTGGATCCGAAGCAATACCTTCCGGTAATGATCAATCTCAAGGTGGTCCCTCAGGGCGCCGATGAAGGCATTCAGTTCATCCATGGTCCCATAGGCCTCCACACGGTCGTGGCTTTTCGAAACCCGCGTCCCGTTGAGGAGAGAGGTCTCTCCCAGGTCACCGCCTTTGGTATAGATTTTTACCATGAATTCTTAAAAGTACTACTTTTTAAGACGCTTTGGTCCGGCACTCACAATCTCTTCCGGACACCCATCTGTAAACATTTTGAAATTTTCGATGTAGCGGGAAGCCAGTGCGTCATATTTCATCCAGTACTCACCTTTGTTACCCCAGGCATTTTCAGGATCCAGAACATCTTCGGGAACATTTGGACAGGTAACCGGAATGTCAAAACCAAAGAGCTTATCCTTCCTGAATTTCACATTATCCAACTCTCCATCGAGGACTGCATTGAGCATGTTCCGCGTATGACGGATACTGATACGCTTACCAACGCCAAATTTTCCACCAACCCATCCGGTATTCACAAGCCATACTTTTGCACCATGCTTTTCAATCTTATTGCGGAGCAGATCGGCATACAGGTAGGGGTGGTGAACCATGAATGGTGCTCCGAAACAGGCGCTGAATGCAATCTCAGGTTCAATGCCCAGACCCAGTTCGGTGCCGGCGATTTTTGAAGTATACCCACTAATAAAATGATAAATGGCTCTGTTCATGTCCAGCCGGGCGATCGGAGGCATCACCCCCTGGGCATCACAGGTGAGGAAGATGACATTCTTTGGATGAGACTTGACCATCTTCTCCGGAATGGAATTGGGAATAAAATCCATCGGGTAGGAGGCCCTGGAATTTTCCGTGATCCCTTCATCATCCAGGTCAATCCGGCGGGATGTTGGGTCAAAGACCACATTCTCCAGGATCGTTCCAAACCGGCGTGTACAAGCGTAGATCTCGGGCTCATTCTCGGCAGAGAGGCGTATTACCTTGGCGTAACAACCTCCTTCATAGTTGAATACACTCTCGTCACTCCAGCCATGTTCGTCATCACCGATCAGTTTTCTGTTGGGATCGGCTGACAGTGTGGTCTTTCCGGTTCCACTCAGCCCGAAAAAGAGAGCTACATCTTCTTTTTTTCCTATGTTGGCAGAGCAGTGCATCGACATGATATCCTGGATAGGCATCAGGTAGTTCATCACAGTGAATATCGACTTCTTAATCTCTCCCCCGTAAGAGCTGTTAGCAACAATTGCCAGTCGTTTTGAAAAGTCGATGATGATTCCTGTTTCACTGTTGGTACCATCAATCCGGGGATCGAGTTTAAAGGAGGGGGAAGCAATCAGCGTAAAGCTCGGAATATGCGTTTTATGTTGTTCCAGCGTTTTCAAGGTCAGGAACATGTTGCGGGCAAACAGACTTTGCCAGGCCGTATCGGTAATGATGCGAATTGGCATCTGATAGTCGCGGTCAGCACCTACATAGACATCCTGCACAAAAAGTTCTTCTCCCTGGAGATAAGCCTGTAACCGGCTCATAATACCGTCAAACTTCTCTGCAGTCATGGGACGGTTGTTTTTTCCCCAGTCAATCTTGTCTTCTGAAGATGGTTCTTTAACGAAGTACTTTTCATTGGCGGCTCTGGCTGTCCATTTTCCTGTGTGAACAAGGAACGGACCACCGTTTACGATTTTACCTTCATTGCGGAAAACAGCCTCTTCGTAAAGGGAAGGTTCGGGGAGGTTCCAGTATACCCTGTCGAGGTGAACAAGACCATGATTTTCCAGTCCGTAAACGCTTTTCAGGTTGGCAGCCTGCTTCTGAGCAGGGGTTTCAAATTTCAGATATTTTGACATAACTCGTTTTTTTTCAGTGGTTACAATTATAGCCAGTCGCGGGTAAGTTTCCTTTCACCAATGAAGAGCTCATTCGGTGAGTTGGGATCAAGGGCCCATTTGATTCGCTCGATGCCTTGCGTGATGTCTTTGATTGATCCACACGTGGAGAGCCGCAGGTATCCTTCCTTTCCAAACTCGATTCCCGGGACTGTAATTACCCGTACTTTTTCCAGAAGGTAGAGAGCCAACTGGGTGGAATTTTTATTGTAGTTGCTGAAGTCGACAAAACAATAGAAGGTGCCATCCGGCTTGGTCGCCCTGATGCCTGTGAAGGCATTCAGCTGCTCCATCATCACTTTGGTATTGTTTTCGAGGGTCGTACGGAGGCTTTCTACGCTCGATTGAATGCCATTGATAGCTCCGGCTGCGGCAGCCTGAAGTACAACCGAGGGACCTGAAGTTTGATGGCTTTGAATGTTGGTCATCACCTCCACAAGCTTTTTATTGGCAATAGTCCATCCAATCCTGAAACCTGTCATCGCATATTGTTTGGAAACGCCGTTGATCACGATAAGTTTGGAATCATCGATACTGCCTTTCAGATATTTGTAGCAGATTGCGGGTTTGCGTCCATCAAATGCCAAACGGTTGTAGATATCATCCATGATCAGGTAAATCCCGCGCTCATCACAGAACTCAACAATCTCCTTGATGAACTCATCAGAGTAGATGACTCCGGTAGGGTTGTTCGGACTGTTGATGATGATGGCTTTGGTGTAGGATCCACAGACCTGTTCAATATCCTGAAGTCGTGGATAGAACGAGCCATCTTCGGGATGGACAGGAACCGGGACAGCGCCACAGAGTTTTACCATTTCGGGGTAACTTACCCAGTATGGTGCAGGAAATATCACCTCATCCTGAGGGTTGAGAATGGCCTGCAGTGCAACCATGATCGACTGTTTCGCTCCACCGGAGGCAATCACATTCTCAGGTGCAACAACACGACCGTAATGATCTATAGTATAGCGGATTATAGCCTTTTTTAAAGCAGGAGTCCCGTCAGCAGGAGTATACCGGATGTCGCCGGTATTCAGTAAGCTGGCAGCAGCTGTGATGGCATCAAACGGCGCTTTGCTTTTGGGCTCGCCAATGCCTAAATGAATGATCGGTTCCCCCTTGGCCCTGAGAATGGCTGCCGTTTCATTAAGTTTAAGGGTAACAGATTCCGCAATTGATCTTCCGATAATACTGAAACTCATAATCTTTTATCTTTAAAAAGTGATAAATTACTTAGAACAAACAGGTGTAAATTTTTTGAAAGAGGGCAAAGATAGATAATTTTTGTGAATTCATTCACGACCATAATTTTTGTAAGTTTGTAACGTAGATAAATTATATGGAAGCCTTTTTTTTTGACCTGATCAAGATTTTCCTTCAGGCACTTTTTTTTCTGATACTTGTTTTAACATCTATCTGGTTCTATTTCAAAATCCGCCCGAAGTCTCAGGAAACCCAATTGAAGGATCTTCAGGAGTCTTCGGGTAAGAAGGAGATCGTAAGTACTTTACGGCTCCAGGCGTGTGAACGGCTGATCCTCTTTCTTGAGCGTATCACTCCCAACAACCTCATCCTTCGTGTTCATGCGACTGACATGACCGCATCACAGTTACATGCCGCCCTGATTCGTACGGTGCGTGAAGAGTTTGAATACAATCTGTCACAACAGCTTTACTTATCAACCCAAACGTGGGAGTTGATCCGGAATGCCAAGGAGGATACTATCCGGCAGATCAATGCCGCGGCCTCTGACCTGAAGGTGGGAGGGTCGGCCCGCGACCTGGCAGGAATTGTCTTGAACCTGTCTCTAAGTCAGGATCGGGCTCCCGTTTCCATTGCGATTGAAGCTGTAAAAAAGGAATTCTTATTTTTGCACGGATAAAAACACACCGGGATGAAAAAATACATTTCCAGATTGCTTATAGTCCTCTTTGCTGCCGGGTTTATTATCTCCATGACCTCTTGTGAGAAATGCCGCGAGTGTACTGTCTATGAACAGGATACTAATTTTGTTTACTATTATGAACGCCACTGTGAAACAGGGTCAGGGGCACAAAGCAGAATAGACGACTGGGAACTTGAGCTCAGGTCAAACTATACTGGCTATAACATCTACTGCAACGTGACCAACTGACCGGGACGAGAATATCCGGATATTGCTTCGTCTGCTACGATATAAAATAGGCTTTCGCTTTTTCCAGTAAAACAGGAATCCCATCAGGATGTTTGCCTCCTGCCGTTGCTATGTGAGGCTGGCCTCCTCCTCCGCCCTGGATTTCCCTGGCGAGCTCACGGATGATCAAACCTGCGTTGAGGTTTTTCCCTTTCACCAGGGAATCAGAGATCGCGATCACCAGATTGGCTTTCCCTCCGGCTTCGGAAGCTAGAATGAGGAAGAGATCAGGGACCTCATTCCTTAGTTCGGAAGCGATTCCTTTCATGGATTCCATATCAAGTTCTACCTGCTTTGCGAGATAGTTCAACCCGTTGGCAGGTTCAATCTTGTTCTTCAGTTCAAGCTTGATCTCCGCCTGTTTCAGTTTCGCGTATTCACCGGCAGCTTTCTTCAGCTCCTGGTTCTCCTCCTGCAGGTTATGGATCCCGTGCATCAGCTCTCTGGGGTGTTTCAAGGCCTCGTTTACCTGGGTTAGGAGTTGTTCTTTTCCATACATGTATTGCTCGGCGACTGCTCCGGTAATGGCCTCAATTCTTCGAATTCCTGCTGCGATCGCTCCTTCGGAAATGATCCGAAAAAGTCCGATCTGTCCGGTGAAAGCCACATGAGTGCCGCCACATAACTCGGTTGAGAAGTCATCACCAAACCGGATCACCCGCACCTCCGTTCCATATTTTTCCCCAAAGAGGGCAATTGCCCCCATATCCTTTGCTTCCGCCATGGGAACAGCACGCTTCTCAATCTGAGGAATATTTTCACGGATCTTGGAATTAACGAGTTTCTCCACCAATTCGATCTCTTCAGTGGACATTTTTGAAAAGTGTGTGAAGTCGAAACGTAGCCGTGTTTCATCCACAAGCGATCCTTTTTGCTCCACATGGATTCCCAGAACCTTTCGTAATGCTGCATGCATCAGGTGGGTAGCAGAATGGTTGTTGGTGATCAGCAATCGTTTGGATGCATCCACTACCGCAATGATATCGCCAATGGGATCGGAAAATATAGAGGATGCGATATGAATCGTTTGCTCATGCTCCCTGACCGTATCCTGTATATCAATCATCTCATCGCCCTTTTTTAGCCATCCTTTATCACCGCATTGTCCACCCGATTCAGCATAAAATGGAGTTGTATCCAGGACAATCTGGAAGAGCTCGCCTGTTTTCCCTTTCACTTTCCTGTAACGGGTGATTGAGGTGACGGTTTCCATCGTATCGTAACCAACAAATTCCGACATGCCGGCATCCTCCTTCACAACAATCCAATCGGATGCATCTAGCGTAGCAGCTTGCCGCGACCGTGCTTTCTGTTTCTCCATCCCCTTCCTGAATCCATCCATGTCGACGCTCCATCCTATTTCCCTGGCCATCAGTTCCGTCAGGTCAACAGGAAACCCGTATGTGTCAAATAGTTCAAAGGCAAACGGGCCGTCGATGATGCTAGATCCTGGATGCTGGATGTTGGATGCTGGATGCTGGATATTTGTTCGCCCCTCGTCCCTCGTCCCTCGTCCCTCATGGGGTGAGTCAACGTAGTGCTGAAACTTCTGAATCCCCTGC
>Ga0351847_1057_pt1 | contig 45215 bp, 38 predicted proteins | sample TotcelHFGM3001M5_FD_206800 | JGI IMG/M metagenome (GOLD analysis project Ga0351847, IMG submission 206800) | Enriched cells from coal bed in the Powder River Basin, Montana, United States - Total cells FGM rep1 HSBNCT.FGM.300.1.M5 ... | reverse complement strand
TGGCATGCAACGTGAACTGACTAACCACAATGATGTCTCCACCGGTTTCCGCAATACAACGGTTCATCACCCCAGTTTCATCGGGGAATACACGTAAACGAATTACTTTGCCCGATAACCATTCGATATCTTCCGGCGTGTCGGCCTCCTCGATCCCAACAAGAAGCAGAAGCCCACTGTCAATAGAGGCAACGATTTTACTGTTGATGGTCACAAAAGCCTTTGAGACACGTTGCAGAACTATGCGCATTTCACGTTATGAATTACTAATTTCGGTGACGAATTTAACATTTTACTTAGATTTGCAAAAATGTAGCCATGACAAAACTGAGTGTCAATATCAACAAGATCGCTACCCTCAGAAATGCGCGGGGTGGAAACCAGCCTGATTTGCTTAAAGCTGCCATTGATTGCGAACGGTTTGGCGCCGAGGGAATAACCGTCCATCCTCGTCCCGATGAGCGACATATCCGCTACCGGGATGTGCTGGACCTGAAGCCCATTGTCACAACTGAGTTCAACATTGAAGGCTTCCCATCCGAGGCCTTTATCAACCTGGTACTGGGAGTAAAACCGGCCCAGGTTACCCTTGTTCCGGACCCTCCGGAAGCCTTAACTTCGAATGCGGGATGGGATACCGTCACCAATCAATCGTTTTTGCGGGAGGTGATTGATGAGTTCAGGAGAAATGGGATCCGAACTTCTATCTTCATTGAAACCGATCTCAACATGATTGAGCATGCCGGCTCAACAGGAACCGACCGGGTGGAACTCTATACAGAGGCTTACGCACAGCAGTATCCTTCGGGCCGGGAGGAGGCGATCCGACCCTTTATTACCGCTGCAAATCTTGTCCGGGTGCTGGGATTGGGACTCAACGCCGGTCATGATCTGAGTCTCGAAAATCTGAACTATTTCCATCAGCAAATCCCTGGTCTCCTGGAGGTCTCGATTGGACATGCCCTCGTATGCGATGCGCTCTATTATGGTCTGGAGAATACGATCCAGCTTTATTTGAGGCAGCTGAAAAATTAGTTGGCAGTTGGCAGGATGTACTATTAATGATCATTCACTCCGGAAATTATGAGAATGTTATTCCTTTCCATTTTTTTTATCGTTTTTATCTCTGCGACAATGGCAGGTAACACTGATAGCGCCAGGCTGGAACAAAAGGCGAAAAAGATTCACGACCAAATTCTTACCATCGATTCGCATAACGATACACCTTTATGGATGGTTCGTCCGGGCTTCGACTGGAGTGAGCGCCATGACTCTAAAACCGAGCGGTCGCGGGTAGATCTTGTCAGGATGGAGGAGGGTGGACTGGATGGAGCGTTCTTTGCTGTCTTTGTTGGTCAGGGGCCCCGAACTCCCGAAGGCAATGAAGCAGCCAAACAGAAAACGCTTCTGGTATTTGACACGCTCCTGAATGCAATCCATCGGAACGTTGACAAGATCGGGCTCGCCTTAACTCCGGATGATGCATACCGGATTGAAAAACAAGGAAAACGTATAGCTTTTATAGGTATTGAGAACGGATACCCGGTTGGTCGTGATCTTGGGATGATACAGTTACTTTATGACAAAGGTGCCCGTTATATCACACTGGTTCATACAAGGAACAACGATATCTGTGATTCGTCGACCGATACACTTGCTTATGGTGGATTAAGCGATTTTGGAAACGAAGTGGTTGAAATGATGAACCGGATAGGAATGATGATTGATGTATCACATGCCTCCGATTCATCCTTTTATGACATTCTTCGAATCACACGGTCTCCAATCATTGCTTCACACTCCTGCGCCCGCGCATTGTGCGACAATCCCCGAAACCTCAACGACGATGCGTTGCGTGCGTTGGCAAAAAACGGGGGAGTTATCCAGATGTGTATCCTGAGTGATTATGTAAAAACACCTGCTCCAAACCCCGACCGCGATTCGGCCCGGGCAGCCGTGAGAAAGAAGTTCCGGAATTTTGATGACCTTGCCGATGAAGAGATGAAACAAGCCCGAAAGGAGTGGTATGCCTTAGAAGACCAGTTCCCAAGAGAACTCGCAACGGTGAGTGATGTAGTTGACCATATCGATCATATCGTTAAGGTGGCGGGGATTGACTATGTTGGAATCGGAACTGATTTCGATGGCGGTGGTGGCGTTACCGGATGCTATGACGTGTCGGAAATGGGAAACATCACACTTGAATTGGTGAAGAGGGGTTATACCAAAGAGGAGATCCGGAAAATCTGGAGTGCGAACCTGATGAGGGTTATGAATGAGAATATTAAGGTAGCACAGCAGATTACTCAGAAGAGGTGACCAGATGAAAATCATCCTCAGCCTCATACCGGTATTGCTTTTTCTCGGAATGTTGCTTTCCTTCGACAGCTTGCGCCTTGTTAACCGATGGGTGCTGATAATCTGTCTATTGTGGGGATGTGTTGCGGCCTCTTTGAGCCTGGTAGGAAATACCCTGGTTTCAGAAACCTTTCATCTCTCATTTGATACGCTTTCACGTTACGTGGCCCCGTTTACAGAGGAGATCCTGAAGATGGTCATCCTTATTCTGCTGATCTCCCGTCATCGTATTGGGTTCGCTATTGACAGTGCTATCTATGGATTCGCCGTTGGCTCAGGATTTGCCTTCTCCGAAAACCTCATCTATCTCCTGCAACTTGGTCCTGAGCAATCGAATCTATGGCTCTGGATTTCACGTGGTGTAGGTACGGCTATTATGCATGGGGGGGCAACCGCTATAGCCGGTATCATCCTGGTCAACAGACTAACCGACTCAAAGAGGCTCTTCCAGCCTATCCTGCTTGCTATCGTGGTTACTTACTTCATTCATGGAATCTACAACGCGTTTTTGATCTCCCCGATCCTTTCTGCCCTGGTAGTAATCATCCTCGTCCCATTGATCCTGATTATCGTCTTCAGATTTGGGGAGCGGAACCTTAAAAACTGGATGGATGTTGGGATGGATGCCGAGGTGAGTCTTCTGCTGATGATCAACCGGGGCAAATTCTCCAAAACCCGGGCCTGTGAGTACCTGATGTCGGTAAAAGATCACTACCCAAAGGAGGTTGTGGTGGATATCTATTGTTTCATAGCTCTCTACCTTGAACTCTCTGTCAAAGCAAAAGGGATGATGTTGTTAAAGGAAAATGGGCTCCCTCTCCCGATGGATCCTGAAATCATGGAAAAATTTGCTGAACTGGATCATCTGCGAAAACGAATTGGAAAGGCAGGACTCCTGGTACTCCGTCCAATTTTACGGCTGAATCGAAGCGATATCTGGGCACTGTCAATTTTGAAACCGGATTGATCTTTTTTAATTACCTTTATCCCATAATATTATTTCACTGCGACAGGTTGTACAACCGTGAAAATTAGTTGTTCTATCATTAAATGAACAAATATGAAAAATTCAGATCCTCAGAAGGGGACATACTACGATTCCCATACACCAATCTCTCAGCGAGGCTGGGTTCGCTACTCCTTTTTTTTCCTGGCTGGAATTGTTGCCGGCATTTTAATTGGCAAGTTCCTTTCTTCCAATCAAGCAGATCGCGCCGTATCTGACCAGGATGTTCGGGGCACCATTTATAATTCGAGCTCATTCGACAAGATGAAGCCCGCAGATGTAATCTATTTTGATAATCCCGGGTTAAAATCAGTCATCGATGTAAAATACTCCTCACAGGTGGTTGAGGCCCGGGTCGAAATCTCTTCCCTCAATCCCGTGAAGGTAGCCATTGAGTTCCCTCCCAATGATCTCCGGGTACTTAATGTTCAGAATCTTTCAATAACCGACCAGTCTTCGATCCTTTCCAGTGCAAGTTTCATTCAAATTGTGAATGTTGGCGATAATAACTACATCATTCAATGGTACAACAAGAATAACCTGCAGCATGAGATTTCCTTCAAATTTTACCAGAACGAAATGGTTGTGTATTCCAATGTAATCACCATAAACAAAGAGTAAATCAAACCACGCACGATGAAACCTAAACATAAACTACTTATGGCTGTTGCAGCCGTAATTCTTGCTATCGTCTTTCTTCTTTTCTTTATTAGTCCCGATACCGTGAGCATGTTTACAGGTGGAGAGTAATTTCATTTCAGCATTCGTTTCAAACGACCAGGCGCAGCTTAAGGCAGTGCCAAAGACGGATTTGCACAACCACCTCCTTCTGGGGATGAAGGTGGATAGGTTATGCGAGCTCACAGGTCGGAATATCACACCCTTTCTCTACAAAGGAGGGGGCATCATGGATGTCAACACCTGGATCAGGGAGCATTATATACCTGTCATCAGGATCCCTGGTATTTTTCCGTTATTGGTGAAAGCAAGTTTTCAACAGGCGGTTGATGATGGAATTATTCTGCTTGAAGCAAGTCTTGATGCCGGATTCGGGCATCTTTACGGGATTTCGCCTGAAGAGGTAGTAGACACTCTGCAGCTGGCACATCAGGAGGTAGCTCCACGCATCGATTTTCGGCCATGCCTTGGCTTTGCCCGAAGTGTGCCGTTGAGGCAACTCCTGCGCTTTTTTGAACCTTATCTTGATCTGAACTACTTCACCGCAATTGACCTTTATGACGATGAACTGAGCCAGCCGGTTCAGAATTTCAGAGAGCTTTACCGGTTTGCCAAAGAGATGGGACTTCGCTGTACTGCTCATGTCGGAGAATTTGGGACGGCTGATGATGTGAGGGAGGCTGTTGAGGTTTTGAACCTGGATGCCGTGCAACATGGTATCGCCGCAGCCTCTTCCCCGGATGTCATGAAGTGGTTAGCCGAGCGCGGAACCATACTAAACATCTGCCCTACCAGCAACCTGGTGCTCCAACGCGTTACCTCCTACGCAGTCCATCCAATCAGGATTCTTTACGACCATGGCGTCAGGGTGACTATCAACACCGACGACGTGACGTTATTTGACCGGGGAGTTTCGGAGGAATTTCTAAATCTGTATCAGGCAAAACTTTTTTCGGCAGAGGAACTGGATGAAATCCGGAAGAATTCGATGGATATAAATTTATGATGATTTTTTAGATAACTTTACAGATAAACAACGTAACGATGAAATCAATCATGATTTTCCTGGCGTCAATTATCCTTACCGTCACTTTTACTGCATGCAGTAAAAAAAAGAGCGAGATTGAACCTCTCCCGTTCAGAATGGAAGTATTTAAAAATGATATTCCCTTTCCAACCGAGAAATACCTTCGAATCGGTTATTCCATAAGAACCTGGGAATATGCCAAAGATGGTCTTGCGCTGCAGGAGATTGTGATTCTGGACAACACCAGCAAGGTCGAGTTAATGAGGATTGAAAAGGCCGACCTGCCAAAAATTCACAAGAACCCGATACCGGCAAATCCCTATTTTGAGAACGATATAATTTCAAGCTATTACCTTTCGATCCAATTACCTATCCCTCTTAATCAGGTCGTTCCTTCCAGCGTTGGCCATCGGTTCATTTTCCTTGATACGATCCATAACCAGGGCGTGGAGGTTGAGGGGGCAGTTTTCTCTCCCCGAATTGATGCCCACCCGATTGCCATCTCTTCACCTGTGAAAGGGACCAACTGGATCTTTATGAATCAGTCGACCAATGCATATCATTACAACACGATGTTTTTCATTGATGGTAAGATCGGAACAGGGGAGAAGTATGCATTTGATAATCTTCAATTTAATGACTCGGGTGAATTTTACATCGGCGATCCTGTTAAGAACGATTCTTACTTTAACTACCTGGATACGCTCTATGCAGTTGCCAACGGTATCATCGAAGTGCTTCAGGATGGATTACCTGAGAATGATGGGAATGCTCAAAATATTACGTTTAACACGGCCATCGAATTAGCCGGAAATCATATTATAATGAATATTGGTGGCGGGTATTATGCATTTTATGCACATTGTCATCCGGGCTCTTTTCTGGTACAGGTTGGTGATTCCGTGAAAGAGGGAGATCCCGTTGCTCTTCTGGGTAACTCGGGCAATTCCACTGCTCCCCATTTGCATTTTCAGATCTGTAACTCCAAAGAATTTTTCATGACCAACGGAATTCCATTTGTCCTGAAAAAGTACACCAAACTTGGCGAATATGGTGAACCCCCAATAACGCCTGTTGTTATCAGTAATTCGATGATGGAGGAAATGACTATGATCTTTTTCGATTAAGGGAAAGATTGAATCGGCGTTTGCGGCTTATGGTTTCCATTCCCTCCACCAATTTCCTCAGGGTATCGTGCAACAGTGTGAGATAAAGGATTAGTGTCATCAGCCAGATCACACCGAAGTTAAACCAAAGGGTGTCGATATGAAGGCCGAAAAGGTTCTTATAAGGGGCGTAGAAATGGGCCCGTCCTAAACGTGATTGCGGATCCATGAAAATCGGATCTTTTTTGCGGATCAGCTTCCCTCTCCCTTCGATAAGTTTATTGACCGAGTTCTGGTTCAGGGCAAAATCGGCCAGGCTCTGGTTGTAGTACTCCTGTCGCATCCTGAAGAGAGCCTCCTGGCCTTTCTCGCCGATAATCTTTTCATACAGGGCGTCCCTTCTTGAAGTCACCAGAGATAATTTCGATGAAAAATAACGGCTGAGGGAATCTAAGTACTGTGACGCTTGCGCCTTTATCTCTTCTGTGAATCCTTCAGCGGAGAGTCCTTCAAGACCCTGGAATGGACCGAATCCGGCTTCCTTACTTAAACGGGGGATTTCATGATTCAGGATGTTGAAGAAATTCTCTGTTTTGCTGGTTTCCAGGTTCAGTTTCAGATTGCGGTTGCAGGCGTCCAATTCAGCCTGAAGGGCAGGGATCTCATAGGCAGAGATAAAGGAGTAATAACTCATCTCCTTCTCATACGGATAGAATATCCGCTCATACCTGTTATTCTTGAACTGATGGACAGCCAGTGCCTCATAAGACCAGCGTGAAGTCATCATGTCTCCAACAAGTGGCACATAATTGCGGGATGAGATCATTGGGTTAAGGTTGTCGAAAGGAACAATGGTGCCACTTAGCAGGAGTTGAGGGACAAGGATGAAAGGGATCAGGATGTAAATGGCCACAACCGATTTCATCCCCGAAGAGATGTTCAACCCAACCATATTGGCGAAGCAGGAGGTGGCGAAAAGGATGAGGAAATAGCTCCAGAACATGCCCCGGATGTCAAGAATCAGGTTTCCGACCACAACAAATGAAAGAGCCTGAATAGCTGAGAGGGTAAAAAGCAGGGCGATCTTGGAATTGAGATAACTCCATCGGCTGAGGTGCAGGAACGCCTCCCGTTTGAGTATTTTCTGGTCGTGGATGATCTCTTCTGCGCTAACCATCATGCCGAAGAAGAGCGAAACAACAATGCTCATGAAAAGGTATGCCACCAGGTTACTGTTTGTTCCGAAGATATATGTTTCGCCTGGATAATAGCGGGTTAGGAAGGCCAGGATTGCAGCCAGAACCGGTGCCTCCAGGAGGTTGATCAGGAGGTATTGGGAGTTGGTGATCTTGGAGAGAAGGTTTCGGGTTCCGAAAATACGAAACTGTTTGAACAGGTTTGGTATGCTGAAGTGATGTTTCGGAAGTTCGTGTTTCCTGGTCTCTACGTTCAGTCCAGGCTGGATATTTTTCTGAAAATGTCCGTACCAGTCGTGTGGCGTGATTTTGCGGTTGGTACTCAGTTTGCCATACTCGTTGATAATTTTGGCTTCCGTGATCTGCAGGATCTGCTCCGGATTCACATACCCGCAATTAAAGCATTCGCTTTCATTTGGGTTTACGTGACTGCTTAACGTCTTAAAATATTTCAATGCATCAATCGGATTCCCGAAATAGATAGGAAAGCCTCCTTTGTCGAGGATCAGCAGTTTGTCGAAAAGTTTAAAAATGTCTGAAGAGGGTTGATGAATGTTGACCACCACAAGTCTCCCTTTCAGGGTTTGCTCCTTCAAGAGAAGCATCACCATTTCCGAATCCATGGAGGAGAGTCCGGATGTAGGTTCATCGGCAAACAGTACCGACGGCTCGCGAATCAGCTCCAGGGCTATGTTGAGGCGTTTGCGTTGTCCGCCTGAGATGAATTTATTGAGAGGATCTCCCACTTTTAGGTTCCGGATTCCGGCCAGGCCAATGTCGGACAGGATCTTCATCACCGCTTTCAGGATCTGTTTTTTAGTAAACCCGCTGAAGCAGAGTTTCGCGTTGTAGTAGAGATTCTGGAATACCGTCAGCTCTTCAATCAGCAGGTCATCCTGGGGAACGAAGCCAATGATTCCCCTAAGTTGTTCGCGGTCGGCTTGCAGGTCGTACCCATTGATCAGAATTCTGCCCTGGGTGAGGGGGAGATTCCCGTTCAGCAGGTTCAGGAGTGTTGATTTCCCTACGCCACTGCCTCCCATCACTCCGATAAGTTCTCCTGATCCGGCAGTAAAGCTGAAGGGATGGATCCCGTTTGTGCTGTTTTTGAAACGGAATTCAATCTCTTTACCGGTATATTCAATCGCAATTGTCTCCCTGGTATGAAGAAACCTTGCCGCCACATCGGTATAATAGATTGGGCTTATTTTCAGGCTTGTGAGAATCGACCCATGGGTAAGGATGACGGCCCTGTAGGGGACCAGGTTATTCCCGTTAAGGTTGATCTCATCTTTCCCGGTATACCTGCAGATGAATGAATGGATTTGAGGCAGGTATTGAATGAGGATCTGTCCGTCAAGATTCTCCCTGAGCATATGTTTTTGATCTTCCGGATGGTCAGTGGCATCGATGAGAAGGAGATTCTGCCTGTCGAGGCTGGTGCCTGTGGGGTCAAGGATAAATGCACAGCTGTTGCAAAATAGAGGTTCGGGGAGGTTAAATGTTTCACCAATGAGCCTCAGGTACCTCTGCTCCTCATCGGTCAGTGAAATGGATCCTGTCTCCTTCCGGCCATGCTCATCTTCCAGGAACTCAAGGAATTTGATAAACACGATCACTTTATCCTTTACCTGAAGTCCTTTGTTCACGCGGTGGCAGATCTCTGCTATTTTTTCTGCTGTATCGGGCAACTCTCCACCCTCTTCGAATGGCTGATGAAAGAAGAGAAGTTCATCAAATAGTTTAAGGTACTCTTCGAGTTCCTGGCTGTTGAGGTGGGACTTAAGAAAGGAAGAGATGATCGTACGCGTGCTCTCCTGGTTTGCCTTGTGTCCTGTTGCTGCAACAATAGCAAAGAGCTGGACAAGGGCCATTAAGATCGGTTCTGACATTTCGGAGGATTTATCCTGACCAAAGGTACAGAACAATTACAAAAAAAACAGGGGCAATAATGAATTTACCCCTGTTTGGGTCAAACGGGCAAAACCCCGTTCGTGCCGTGATACCGTAGGGGCGGGGCATGCCCCGCCCCTACAGATTATTGGATCAATGCATTCCGCACGCCGGCAATCACGTCATTGATGCCGTTGATTTGCTGAGGATCAAGTTTGGTTCCTGGGGCCAGACCAAAATCGGTGAACGCAGGTTTCAGTTTTAGCATTTCATCGTAGAGAGATTTCATGGCAGTATCGTTCTGGTAAAGATCCAGGATAGACATCAACTGGTCATAGTTATAAAGCTGTTTGTAGATAATGGCAGTGATATCCCTGTTGTTTTCTGCAACGATATTAAGTGAACTGGCCAGGTAGAGACCTTCCACAAAAGCACCGGTAGCAATGTAAACACCAACCTGGTTGCGGTTGTTCTTAGAGAGAAAATCGTTGGTCGCCAAAAAGATACCGGATACCAGATTGACCAGGGAATCTTTGTTGTTGTCATACGATTTTACTTTTTCCACAAGATTTGGATGATAAATTCCGGCAATACCCAGATCATCCGCCAGTTTACCTGTACAACCCAGGAATTGGTTGGTGTTATCGATATGGTTGTATGTGGCGGAATAGGCCAGGTCAGCACTGTAAACTCCGAGGTTTATCGCTTTGCTTTTTTCGGTCATGTATTTCCCAACATTCTCTACCGGGTTTGTGATGTCAAAGATGTACCCGGCTTTGGCCTCTTCGAGGAGCATAGTAACTTCAAAGGGGGTAGGCATCTTATAAAGCAGATTTACTGCTTCGGGACTGAGTGATAATTCCTTGTTGATAGAATCAGCAGCCTCTTCGTTGGCTTTCTGGTCTCCGGCCCCACCACATCCTGCCAGGAAGAAAAGGGAAACTGCGATTGCAGCTGCAAGGTTCAGGGATAAATTACGCTTCGTGTTCATAATCTGGTATAATGAATGAATAGATTGGTTTCTGCCATGCGAAAGTACGTGAATTTTTGAAAACAGGGAAATTTTTATCCTCCTAATCAATGTCTGATCACCACTTTTATACTTTCTTGTTTTGCGGCTACCGTGAATGCATGTTCAATTTCATCGAAGGGAAAGACTTTTGTAATCAGGGGTTCCACGTCGATCAGTTTCTGGCCAAGAAGACTAAGAGCAGGTTCAAAAACCCCGCATCGGCTTCCAATAATGTTGAGCTCATTTACAACAATCTGGTTGAGGTCTATTTTGGCAGGATCAGCCACTGTAGTTTTCAGGATCAGTTTTCCTCTGGGTCGCAGATGGCTCATTGCAATACTGATACCATCAGGATTCCCGGTGCAGTCCACACAGATCTCGGCCCGGTCATCCGATCGAAGGGCATCCAGGTTTTTTGCAGGAAGCCCAAGCCCTCTGGCAAATTTTACTTTGAAAGGATTGATGTCGAAAAGGGTGTATTCGCAGCCCGACAACCGGAAAACCTGAGCGATCAGAAGCCCAAGTTTGCCAGCTCCAAAAATGAACACATTATCGGTAGGATTTATTTTGGTTTGTTCAAAGATCTCGAGCGCGGCAGCGAGGGGTTCGGTAAAAACGGCATTGGGCAATTCAACATTCGGAGGTACAACATGGAGGTTCTTTTCGGGAAGAACAACAAAGTCGGCGAATGTTCCGGCATGTTCAAAAATACCCAAAACAGAGCGGTTTGTGCAGTGACTCTTCCGACCGGTCTGGCACATATAGCAATGACCGCAGGAGATATTGATTTCGCCAACGACATCCTTGCCAAAAAACCGGCTTTTCTCAGAGACCACCTCTCCTACAAATTCATGACCCAGGATGCCCTTAAAACCCATGTACCCATGGATGATCTCCAGATCTGTGTTGCAAATAGAGGAATACCTAACCTTGATCAGTACTTCACCAGATTCAGGCACAGGATCAGGGACTTGCTGTACGGATAGCTTTCCGTCATAAACCAAAGCTTTCATAGGGGTCAAAATTTTTCACAAAAAAACAATTTTTTCTCAGGTTATCACCTAATTTCGGAATAAATTTACATCATCTTCTTCATTTTAGCAACTTATTATATGTGTTGGCTGAACAGGTCTCTTCTCTATCCCCTGGTGATAATTTCATTTATTGTAGGAATATGCAGCTGTATTCAGGATCCTTCGGGCAGGAATGAGGTTGAGGGGTACAGCGAGAAAACAACGGATCCGGATACCATTCCTCTTCAAAAAGTCAGGCTTCTGCCATACTGGAACACCACAGCCCAGTTTGCAGGTTATTATATCGGGATCGAGGAGGGAATCTTCCGGAAATATGGCATCGACCTGGAGATTGTCCCGTATCTGCCGACAGATCAGCCCGATAAGATGATAACCAATAAAGAAGCTGATTTTTTCCTGCTTTGGCTGGTGAATGCAATCGACATGAAAGACTCAGGCCTCGATATCGTCAACATTGCCCAACTCTCCTCCAGGTCTTCCCTGATGCTGGTTGTTAAGAAAAGCAGTGGAATTGAGACCATTGCCGATATGGAGGGCAAACAAGCCGCAATCTGGAGCGATTACACCCTGCAACCAACAGCGTTGTTCAGAAAGAACCACGTGAATGTGAAGATCATCCCGATCGGTAGCAGCAACAACCTGTTTTTAACCGATGGCGTTGAGATCATCAATGCAAGCTGGTTTGATGAATACCATACCATCCTCAACAGTGGATACAATGCAGATGAACTTGAAACATTTTTCTTTTCCGACTATGGCCTGAACTTTCTTGAAGACGGGATCTACTGCCTACGCTCCACATTAAGCAAGGATCCGGAGTTGTGCAAACGGTTTGTTGAAGCGACTATTGAAAGCTGGAAATACGCGTTTGATCATCCTGATCAGGCGATCAACGTTATCCTTACAGAACAAAAGAAGCAGAAAAAACCGGCTAACCTGTCACATCAGCGATGGATGCTCGACAGGTACCGTGACCTCTACTATCCCGAATCAGAGAAAGGGATCAACACAAATCTGTCAGAATCAGATTATCAGACTATCTCAAAGGTCCTTCTGGAAGCAGGACTGATTGGCCTGATCCCCCCTTACAGGGATATCTACAGTCCTGTTCTTATAGAAGAAATTAACACCCAGGATAAGCCCAAAAACCCCCGATGATAGATCATATTAAACTCAGGCAAGGACTCTCTTTTAAACTGATCTTTTCAGTCTTCTCTTCCATTGCAGGAATCTTTGTTGTGATCTTTCTTTACAACTACTATGTTACCCGGCAAACGATGATCGGCAATATTGCACTCGTCGCCACAAACCTTGCGGAGAGTACAGTAAACAAAGTTGACCGCGTTTTATTTGGAATGGCAAGAGTCCCAGAGAACATGGCTGCCTTGATTGAGCACTCAAATTTCAGTGAAGAGGAACTCAAAAATATGTTAAGACTGGTCGTGGAGGTCAATCCCGAAATTTATGGGTCGGCCATTGCGTTTGAACCCTATTTCGAAGGGAGGAAAGAGAAGTTCTACTCCTTCTATGCCTTTCGCGAAAAGGATTCTGTAGTTGTTACGACCCTTGGAAACGATTCGTATGACTACTTTCTCATGGATTGGTATCAGGTGCCGAGGGAAAAAAAGGAGTCCTACTGGACAGAACCCTATTTCGATGAAGGCGGGGGCGGGATATACATGTCAACTTTTTCCGTCCCGCTCTATTATCAGCGAGAAGGAGAGCGAAAGTTTGTGGGAATTGTAACCATTGATATCTCCATTGACTGGCTTCGGGAGACGGTAGACTCAATTCATGTCTTTGAAACGGGATTTGGGTTCCTGGTCTCACAAAACGGAACCTTCGTAACTCATCCGGTCAAAGAGCTGATTATGAATGCTTCTATTTTCAGCCTGGCAGAAGAGTTCAACATGCCTCTCTTCCGGGAGTTGGGCAGAAAGATGATCCATCGTGAGAGTGGCTTCAGCACGGAGACTTACGAAAATATGTTCACCCACAAAAAAAGCTGGGTAGCCTATCAACCTGTTCCGAGCAATGGCTGGTCGTTGGCGGTGGTATTTCCTGTAGATGAACTGATGGCAGATGCCAACAAACTGAATCTGGCCATCGTCCTTCTCGGTAGTGCTGGATTAGTGGGTATCTTTCTGGTGATCCTGTTAATCTCGCGCTCCATTACGCGCCCGGTAAGAAAACTGGCACTGGCGGCACAAAGTTTCGCTGAGGGAAATTTCGATGTCTCCCTTCCTGAGATCTCTTCGGAAGATGAGATAGGCTTGTTGACCAGTAGTTTCGGGTATATGCAAAAGACACTGGCGGATACTATCGGTGACCTGAAGGAGACGACAGAGCAACTCAGGATATCGAATGAAAAACTGGAAGATTACAACAAAACACTCGCGTTGAAAGTTGAAGAACGTACAGCGGAACTGGTAGCAAAGAATACGGAACTGGATAGTGCTCTTCAAACATTGAAGGCAGCTCAAAAACAGTTAGTTCAGTCGGAGAAAATGGCTTCCCTGGGTCAATTGACAGCAGGAATTGCCCATGAGATCAAAAATCCGCTCAATTTCGTCAACAATTTTGCCGAGCTTTCAGCCGACCTCTCCCGGGAGTTGAAAGAGGAGCTGGAGAAACTCAAAGGCCAACTAAACGAAAAGGATATGGAATACCTGATGGAGATCGTAGGAGACCTGGAGAGCAATTCCGTAAAAATTCACAATCACGGGAAGCGGGCTGATAGTATCATCCGGGGGATGCTACTCCATTCACGGGGGAAGGCAGGGGAGAAACAGCCTACTGATCTCAATGCATTGTTAGAAGAGTATGTCAACCTGGGCTATCATGGCATGCGGGCAACCAGCCCTGATTTCAACGTCAAGATTGAATCGTCCTACGATCCGGCTGTCGGCATCGTGGAGGTAATCCCCCAGGACCTGGCCCGGGTTTTCCTGAATATCATCAACAACGCTTGTCAGGCAACGGCACAGAAGAAAAATGAGCTGAAGGATTCCTATTTTCCAGTACTTTCTGTCAGTACCAAACGACTGGATGATATCGTTGAGGTGCGTATCAAAGACAATGGGAAAGGTATTCCGGATGAGATCAAAGATAAAATATTTAATCCCTTCTTTACCACCAAAGCTGCAGGTTCGGGCACCGGATTGGGACTTTCGATCAGTTTCGAAATCGTCGTTCAGGGACATGGCGGTGAGCTTAAAGCAGAATCAAAACCAGGCGAGTATACCGAATTCATCATACGAATTCCGGTTGGCAGCAAGGTGGGATAATATAAATTGATGGATGCATATGGAGCAGCAGAAGAAAACTATCAGAATCCTTGTCGTTGATGATGAAGTGGATCTTGAACCCCTTGTCAAACAGCGCTTTCGCCGCCAGATAAGGGATGGTGAATATCACTTTCTCTTTGCCCACAACGGGCTCGAGGCACTTTCGAAACTTATTGAACATCCCGAGATCGGGATCATCCTTTCCGATATTAATATGCCGGAGATGGACGGACTGACACTGCTGCTAAAGCTGAAAGAGTTGAAAAATCCGTCATTGAAAACGGTCATCGTCTCAGCATATGGCGATATGGAGAACATCCGTACGGCCATGAACCGGGGTGCATTTGATTTCCTTACGAAACCCATCAACTTTGAGGATCTTGAGATCACGATCAACAAAACACTGGATGAGATCCGCCAGGTTAGGAAATCACAGGAGGAGCATCACCAGCTGTTATTTATTCAGCATGATCTGGAAACAGCCAGGGAGATTCAACAGGCCATCCTTCCTGCCATATTCCCGCCTTTTCCTCACCGGAAGGATTTTGATATCTACGCTTCCATGAAGGCTGCCAGAGAGGTAGGTGGCGATTTCTATGATTTCTTTATGATAGACAATGATCATATCGGATTTGTCATAGGCGATGTTTCCGGGAAAGGGGTACCGGCTGCCATCTTTATGGCCGTTAGCAGAACCCTCATCCGTGCAACCGGACTAAAAGGGATCTCGGTAGAAGAGTGTATCGGTTATGCCAACCACCTTCTCTGTAACGAAAGTACCTCCTGCATGTTTGTGACAGTTTTTTATGGAATTCTTAACACCAAAACCGGAGAGGTCTCTTACGTGAATGGGGGACACAATCCACCCTATCTCGTCAGAGCTGATGGAACGCTGGAATCGGTTCCACTGACAGGTGGAACTGTTCTCGGATTCTTGGAGGATTTGAATTTTGAAGCGGAAAAGATACAACTTCATCCTGGCGATACCCTTTTCCTTTATACCGATGGCATTACAGAAGCCTTTAATGACGCTGATATAGTTTTTGGGGAGGAACGGCTGGAAGCAATTCTTAAGGCTAATTCTATGAAATCCATTAAAGATCTGTCACAGGCCATCGTTAGCGGAGTCCAGGAATATTGTGGCGAGGCTCCGCAATCTGATGATATTACGCAGTTGGCGATCAGGTATCATGGCTGATGGGATGTAATGGTGAAATGGTGAAGTGGTCAGAACCGTTTTACAAAAGTAACTTTATCATCACCATCTTTATAAAAGTCGTGGATCAATCCGGCTTCATGATACCCCATTTGTTTATAGAATTTTCTGGTGGGCTGGTACTTTTCGAGTGACGATGTCTCTGCAATTACATTTCGGCCCCCCTGTTCAGCAATTTGCCGGTGGGTCTCTTCCAGAAGCCTTTTGCCAATCCCCTTTCCCCTGAAGTCGTTGTGCGTTACGATCCAGTACAGGTCGAAGCTGCATTCGGTGCCTGGGATAAGGCCGAAACAGCTATAGGCTACCACAATGCCATCCAGTTCAGCAAAAATGAACTGATAGGAACTCTTCTCTCCATCACATAATTTCTCCTGTGCCAGATCAACAGCTACCTCAACCTCAATATCATAAAAAAATCCGGTGGAGATGATCATCTCCCTGATTCTCATTTCGTCGCCCGGAAGAACCTTTGTTCTGAAAGTCACTTCTGCCATGAACTATGTTGTTTGCTACTGGTTATTTTTACTTCTGACTTCGTCTTTCGTACTTGACTTCTAACTTCTGACTTCTGACCTCTGACTTCCTACCGCATCTTCCAGGATCCTGCGGATGCCTTCGGTGAAGGAGTATCCTGCATGTCCAAGGGCGGCTGCAAAGCCTCCCGAATGCGAAAGGCAGGGATTGGCGTTGATGTCGATGATCAAGGGATTGCCATCCTCGGCCACCCTGAAGTCTATCCTTACATAACCCTTCAAGCCGAATCCATACCAGCAGGCTTCACACAGCTCAATCAGCCTCAGATGAAGGAGTCGATCACCTTCCCCAGCTTCGAAAGTACGTGTAGTGTGGGTATACTCAAACGACTCTTCTTCCCATTTGGACCGGTAACCCATGATCTTCGGTTTGCCGGCCGGAAAATCAAGGAACTGCATCTCGGCAACAGGAAGTACTTCAGGTCCGTCATGTCCACCCAGCATAGAGATATTGAACTCCCTCCCTTCGATATACTCTTCGATGAAATAATGTTCCCTGCTCTTCCTCCTGGCCGTCTCCTTCATCCGTTCGTCATTGCCGCCGAAAACACTTGATTCATCCAGATCCAGGGAACCCTCTTCCCAGAGAGGCTTCAGGATATAACGTTTGCCGGGATCGAGAAGGGCTGTCTCATCTACTCCCATCCATTTCGGAGTGGGGAGACCTAAACGAAGGAGCTCGCGTTTTGTAAGCACCTTGTTAGATGACAGGAACATGGGGATTAAAGGTGTCCCTGAGTAGGGGATCCCAAGTGAATTAAACACGGAGGTGGCAATAAAGGCAAACTCCCCTTTGTTGTCGAGCGACTCTACCAGGTTGAAAAGAATTGCTGGCTGCTCTGCACTGATCTGAGCGATCGCTGCTTCTAGGTTCATGCCCATCTCTGACCGGGCCACAACGTAACCAAGTTCCAGGCAGGCTTCCGCTACCATCTCAGCCTGCTCCAGCACATCCAGTTCATCTGCACCTGAATTTTCTGAAAGCTTGTTGGTAACGATCAGGATCTTTTTGTTCATGCTCTTGGTGGTAATTTGATTCGTTCTAATGCCGAATCCATGATCTCACCGATGAGTTGCTGATAGCTGTATCCATTGCGGTAAGCGAGGATCGGCAAATCGGAGTGAACCAGATCAAGCCCTGCGAGTGGGTTAACTTCGATAAACGAGGGCCGTCCATTTTTGTCGTACCGGATGTCGACCCTTCCTCCGTCGCGGCATCCGAGGATATTCCATGCTTTTAAAGCCAGCTCCGAACAGGCTTCTCCGACAGCCTCCTCAGGCACCGAATAGGAGACCAGGGATTCATAGTTGGATTTGGTCTCCAGGGAGTAAACCCCCGAAGCGCTTTCCGCTTCGTAAACAATCTCCATGATACCCACAGGCTTGCTTTTCCTTCCGGTCCCGGTGATCCCAACAGTGAACTCCCGTCCCGGAAGGAACTCTTCCACCAGGAGGCCATCGGGATACTTTATGAGGAGTTCCCGGCAAACGGCCAAGAGTTCGCTGTTGGAATGAACCCTGGATTTTCCCGTGATCCCTTTCCCTGTGCCCTCTGCAACTGGTTTAATGAACAGGGGATACTCAAGCGCATCAATCAAAATATCGGCCTCAGAATAGACGACAAAAAAGCCGGGGGTATTCAATCCTGCATCACGGATTACGCGTTTGGTCATTCCCTTGTGCAGTGTAAGGGTGAGTACCATGGGATCGGAAAAAGTATAAGGGATGCTATAGGCATCGAGCAGACAGGGAACTTGTGCCTCTCTTCCGATGCCATTAATCCCCTCGCTGATATTGAATACAAGATCCCACCGGTCGCCTTTTACAAGTTTTTCTGCCAATTCCCGTACATGTCCGATCCGGTCGGTCATGTACCCAAGTCCCTGGAGGGCTGTTTCAAGCCCCTCAATAGTGGATTCACGGTCAAATTCGGCAGTCTCTTCCGGGGTATATCCCTCGCTGAGATATTCTGACCTGAGGTCAAAGGTAAGTCCTATCCTCATGGCCTATTCCACATCATCCGGGTATCCGAACACCCTGCCTTCATAGTTCATCAGTTTCGCGTAGCCATCTTCATGTCCCTGATAGTATTCGGGCAAAAGAGGAATCTTCCCGCCTCCACCAGGCGCATCGATGACAAACTGCGGAACAGCATATCCGGAAGTGTGACCACGCAGGCCCTTGATGATCTCAAGTCCTTTACTGATAGGAGTTCTGAAGTGGCTGGAGCCGGGTATCGGGTCGCACTGATAAAGGTAATAAGGTCTAACGCGGTTCTTTAAAAGTCCGTGTACCAGCTTTTTCATGATCTCCACATCATCATTGATCCCTTTCAGCAAAACAGTCTGACTTCCCAGTGGCATGCCTGCATTGGCCAGTTTTTCACATGCCTCGTTCACCTCGGGAGTGAGTTCATCGGGATGGGTGAAATGGATGCTCATGAAGAGCGGATGGTATTTCTTCAGAATATTCACCAGTGATTTTGTGATCCGTTGGGGAAGCACCACCGGGACTTTGGATCCGATTCGGATGATCTCCACATGCGAAATCTGCCTTAGTCTCGCTAGGAGGTATTCGATATGAAAATCGGGCATGGTAAGGGGATCCCCTCCGGATACAATTACATCACGAACCTCATGATGCTCTTCAATATATCTGATGCCGGCTTCCCAGGCTTTGATACCCATGTGAGTCTTTTCCTTAGCAACCATATGGGTGCGGGTGCAATAGCGGCAATATGCCGAGCAAAACCCGGTAGTAAGAAAGAGCACCCTATCGGGATAGCGGTGCACAATATTGGGTGCAGGGCTGTGATGTTCTTCCGAAAGTGGATCCAGAATCTCTCCCGCTCCGGATATCAATTCATCAAAAACCGGGATCAAGGTTTTCCGAAGCGCATACTCGGGATCGTTTCCGGTGATCAGACTCATATAGTATGGAGTGATCCGGATTGGAAGTGTGTGGATTTTTTTCCCAACCACACTGATTTCATTCTCCGTGAGGTGGACGAAACGCTCCAACTGGTCAATGGATCTGACACTGTTTTTTATCTGCCAATGCCAATTATTCCACTCCTTCTCCGATACGCCGGGGAAAAAGATCTCCATAAACACCTTCGACCGTTCAGAAATGACGGTTTTATCTTTCTCACTCCGCTGGGGAATGGTTACAGAATGAAGCTGTTGACTGGAAACGGATTGAACAGGTTTCGGTGGAGGTTCATCATCGTCCTGATTCATTAGATCATGGACGATGCAGAGTTCATTCTCGTGTGTTTCCATTTTGTTTGTTGCCCATATAAATAGTGGTGCAAATAGATGAAATTTTTAAGTACTTTCGATTCGGTTTTTTATAAAAAAGTTCACAAAGATATGTTAATAACTAATGCGTGATGAAACTTTTTTTTCGCACATTTGGCATCGGTCATCCGCTGATCATTTTACATGGGCTTTACGGTGTTTCTGACAACTGGATTACCCATGGGAAAAAGCTTGGGGAGAGCTTTCGTGTAATTATCCCCGACATGCGTAATCATGGCCGCTCTCCTCACAGCAGCAAATTTGATTTTCCTTCCATGGAGCAGGATATTCTGGAGTTGATCGAGGAGGAGACCAACGGGGTTGTGATGCTGATGGGACATTCACTGGGAGGCAGGATAGCTATAAACCTGGCTCTTCACCATCCGGATTTAATAAGGAAACTGGTGGTTGTTGACATCAGTCTGAGACAATACCCTCCGCAACGTGAGCACCTGGACCTTATTGACGCGATGCGTTCCCTGGATCTCTCTTCTTCGATGAGCAGAAAAGATGCTGAAAAGCATCTTCAGCAAAAGATCTCAAGTTTAAAATTAAGGCAATTCCTGATGAAGAACTTATACTGGAGAGAACGGGGACAACTTGGGTGGCGATTGAACCTCCCGGTGATCAGCGAAAGTTTGCCAGCTCTTTTCGATGTCGGTCCGGTACCAGGGACATACATCGGACCTACACTGTTTATCCGGGGGGAGGTGTCAGATTACATCCGTGACGAAGATCTGCCTGCAATCTACGAGAAATTCCCCGGAGCTACCGTCACAACCGTCAGGGGGGCTACCCATTGGGTTCATGCCGATAATCCCGGGGAGTTTTACCAGGTTGTTAGTTCTTTCCTGGAGGCTGATCAATAACGTTCCACCTTCAGGCTTGAGACTGCCGATTCTATTTTGAGGATGATGACGTTGGTCCCTTCCGGATAGTTTGCGGTTTGATAGACACCGTCTCCTGTGTTCACAAAACCTTCAAAGTCGCGGCTTACCAGGACCGATTCTGAATGGATTTCACAGGCTGACTCTTTGGGTATTTTTACTTCCAGTGATGCCGCCCCGGCACTATAGGTCATGTATGTACGAGGCTGTAGTGACCCGAGTTTGATCTCCAGTGATGCCGCCCCGGCTTCGATCTTTGCTGTATCAATTCTAAAATCGCTCAGATCCATCTTAACGGAAGCCGCCCCGATATCGAAATCCAAATCCCAAACCATGTCGCGGTTCAGGTTGATCTCGACGTTATTTTTCTTCACTCTTCGAACTTTATGGTTTTTCGCAAGACTAATATTTATCAGGGTCTTCCCATCAACCTTGTTCGTTGTCATGGAATAATCACCAATATCACCTTCTTTTCTGAAAGAGAGCATCTCTGATGTTGCATTATCGATAGTGAATTTCCCTGCTGCAGCCTCCATCTTCAGAACAGCTTTATGCGGAACACTATCCATGTCGACCGTTAGAATCTGCGTACTGTATGAGAAGGTTCGCCGGCTATCCCTGTCATCCTCATCCCAGTCATCGGACCAGCTCCAGTCGTTGTCGTGAATAGAGACCGACCACCGGGGTTCAGTTATCTGGTTGAAGAAGATAAAAGAGAGACCGATAAACGCGATAACCAGGATAAACTTCATCATATCTTTAATCGGGAGAATGGAGATTCCCCAGAAGATGAATATCAGGGGCCAGAGTCGCCATACACTTATCCAATGGAAATTGAGCCAGCCAAAGTTGCTGAAGAGGAACATGAGCCCAATCGCAATGAGGATCAGTGCCCAAAAAAGATTGCGGAATTTCATAGTATTTCGATTTAATCTTGTTTCTTCGAGGGTTTGCCATATGCATTGAAAAGCAGGGCAACACCGATAACTATCAGGATAATGGGCCAGAGATCTCCGAAATCAAGGCGGGGAATAAACTGGTCGGCCAGGAAAATTGCTCCAAGTGTAATCAGGACTAGCCCTCCAATGAGGTTTCCTTTTTGTTTGGATTCCTGTGTTGATTTTTTTGGTGTTTCGTTTGGTTCCATGGGTGTTGAATTTTGGGTTTGATTATTTTCCCTGTGGCCATCAGGTGTGACGATCCAGAGGATAATGTAAATAAGTACCGCGCCACCTCCGACAACGGCAAAGATTACGAAGAGTAGCCTCACTAACAGGGGATCCAATTTAAAATAGGTTGCGAGTCCTGAAGCTACGCCGCCGATCACTCTGTTGGAAGTACTTCTGTAAAGTCGTTTTGGTTCCATAGCAGGAGAAATTTGTTGTTTGAGCATCAAAAGTATAATGGATTAAAAATGGCAGCAACAGATCTCCGTTTAGCACCGGGTTTCTCCCGACCAAATGGGGGAATAGGTCGTTTAGAAGTTGTTGGTTTCTGCCATGCTTAGCTGTTTCCTGGCATAGATCCTTCCGGAGACGCCAACACTGAATTCGAATAGAATGTAGAGAGGGATTGCCACGATAAGTTGGGAGAAGATATCTGGACTTGGTGTGATTATTCCGGAGATGATCAGAATCGCAATCAGGGTGTGTTTCCTGTATTTTTTCAGGTATACCGGCGTTATGAGGCCCACTTTGGTGAGGAAGATAACAACGATAGGCAGCTCAAAGAGGAGTCCCATCAGCAGTGTCATCATCGTGACAGATCCGGTGTATGAAGAGAGCGCGATCTGGTTTGTGACCATCTCACTAACCTGGTATCCTCCCAGAAAGTTAACCATCAGCGGAACGACAATAAAGTAAGAGAAGAGGATTCCTGTCAAAAAGAGGAGAGAGATCACTAAAACTCCTCCGCGGGCATTTTGTACCTCGACAGGAGTAAGCCCCGGCTTGATGAATCTCCAGAATTGAAAGACTACAAACGGCATGGCAACAATCAGCCCGGCAACAAAGGAAATAGTCATGTGCGACATGAACTGTCCGGCCAGGTTGATGTTGATGATTTGAAATGAGGATGGGTCGATGCAGAGGGATTTCATGGACGTAACATCAGCCAGTTTGCAAAGAAGCCGGTAAGTGATGAAACTTTTCTCCTTGGGTGCAAGTAAAATATGGTCGAACAAAATCTCCTTGAAGATAAAGGCAACGACCGCGCAAACAGCAATGGCAACCACGCTCCATATCAGGGTGCTCCGGAGTTCGTCCAGGTGCTCCCAGAAACTCATCTCATAGAGGTCATTTTTTTTTGTCATGGGGTCATGGGGTCATGGGGTTGTGAAATCATCCGGCAACCAGCAGCCAAATTTACAAATTCCGGGCAATTAGCGTTAACTTTGCTACCCTAATAAATTACGATGGCAACACTCATCATCTATATGACATCACACGGATGTGCTGAAAAAGCGGCAGGGATGATACATAACCTGATTCAGGGAGAGGTGACGCAGATTAATCTGGAAAATTTTGAGACTCCCCCATTGGAAAAATTTGACACAGTGATTATCGGGGGTTCCATCCGGATTGGCAGTATCCAGAAAAAGATCAGGAAATTTTGTGAAAAAAATATCGATCAGCTACTGGCCAAAAAAACAGGCCTTTTTATCTGCTGCATGTTTGAAGGCGATACGGCGATTGAGCAGTTCAACAAAGCGTTTCCAGAACCATTACGCAAAAATTCAATCGCTACCGGCCTCTTTGGCGGCGAACTGGAGTTTGAGAAGATGAATGCCTTTGAACGGATGATTATCAAGCAGGTAGCCAACATCTCCGTGGATGTCTCCAAATTCAATGAACAAGCTGTTAAGGCGTTTGCAGAGAAATTACATATAACACACATCACCCCATCACCCCATCACCTCATGACCCCATGACCTCATGACCCCATCACCCCATCACCTTTCCTCCGAAGTGCTCTCCAACAGCAACTTTATGGCATCCCATGAAATGGTACTGGTGAACTCCTGCACCGCTTTTGTCAGATCGGCGTCGTGGCTCAGCAGGGCATTTTTCAACATGAAGACCTTGTAATCGTGATCGCTTGCGCCAATGTAGGTAGCCAGCACGCAGCCGGTTGCGCTTAGTCCGCACAGGAACAGGGTGTTGATCCCCTTGGCCTGAAGGAGACTGTCGAGATTGGTTTTGGTAAACGAATTCCCGTAGGTCTTGATCACTATGGGGTCGCTCTCTTCAACCTTGAAGACAGTATCGAAGGCAAACCCTTCGCTGCCGGGAGCCGGACCCCATTTCGGATCGCTGTGGTAGACGCGGATCACCGGGAGTTTGTAATACCGGAAAAGCAGCATATACCAGTTGATGTATTCGGGGGCCTCTTTTACATCTTTTTCCGCCATCATCGGCATGAACTGATTCTGGACATCAATCAGCAGCAAGGCCGGTTTCATTGGTGTTTTTTCGGGTTGATCCCCTTCGCTCTCCTGGGCAAAGAGAGGACCGGCAAAGAGGGTAATAAAAAACAGGCAAACGATTTTTTTCATAATACTATGGGTTTTTGGCTTTGACAAGATTACACGATTTAAGCCGGAAGTGCAAACGGATTTGGTGAAAACTGAACATTTCTCTGCAATCGGATCAAAATTATCGGTGAACCCAGGAGCAATTTATCTGGCAATGATCAGCTTTCTAATAACAGGGCCGGTACCGGTCTGGATTGATACAATGTAACTCCCGGATGCCATTGCCGATAATCTGATTTGTTTGATTTGTGTGGAAGAGAATTGTTCGTTATACCTGATAGATCCAAGCATATCGATAATGCGGATTTCTGAAAACGGCACTGATGATTCAACTTCAAAGAAGTCTGATGCAGGGTTGGGTTTGATCGTTACATCTTGTCCACCCTGTTTTTCGGGAAGACCCGTCCAACATCCCATCCACCCGGTATGGTTGGAGGGTTGAGATTCACTAGAATCTGCAAATACCGCAGTTACATAATATACACCCATGCAAGGGACTGCGTCGGTGTAAAAGGTATCAATAACCGGTTCGGAATTCCTTTTAACAAATTGCCTGGTTGAGCTGTCATTCCCAAATTCGGACCAATAGATATTGTAACCAAGGAGGATTGTGCTGTCGAGGTTCATGGGTATGCCATCAAATAATACTTCTGCATTGACTCTGATCAAAAACACACCAGGGACAGTTCCGGCCACGAAACTCATATGATCCCAATTCGTTCCATCATAATACCAGGCTAGGTTTTCAGCTGCAAAAGGGCCATTTTCGTCATAGCCGAAGTAATTTGTTTGTGTGGTTAGCATATCATATTTTACCATGGCATAAAAGGGCCCATCAAACGGAATATTGTCAAGTGGAATGTTAGTCCAGTTTTCAGAGGGAGTCGTAAACGGGTCGGAAGATCCCACGAGATTCCGGGCACCGTCGAAAATATCAATGGTCAGGCCGGGAACTCCGTATCCCCATCCGAACCATACATCAACACTCTGGATCACACCACTGAACGAAGGATCTATCGGGAATTCATTTCCTATCCATGCCAGGTAACCCGGATTTATTGCCCAGCCATTCTCTGCCGTTCCATCATCAAAAATAAATTGCATCATTTCCGAAGTCGGGTTGCATTTTGGTGGTTCCCAGGTCAGAAAGTGATAGCAGGTTGAAGAGGCAGATGAACAATAACCCCAGATACCATAGTGTTCCAAATTAGTAGGCTTCTTGTGCTCACTTGTTATCTGGATATTATCAATATACCAGCCAGTAACTGACGGGGAATAACTCCCATAAGTGTAGAACCTTACTCTGAAGAGATCTCCCTCAACGAAAGAGAGATCAAGGGAAATTGGATCCCAGGAAAAACTATTGGAATTCACGCATGTGAATGCCGTACGAGTATTAGAATCCTTTACAAGTTCCACCCTGAATTTCTCCAACCCGGTGGGATTGGCACTCTCCAGTTTGAGATCAAATTTCAGGAGGATTTCGTCGCAGTTCAGCTGGGTTGCGTCGAACCATGGCGATTCAAGGACATACAGGTAGGTTGAATTTGATGGATAGCCCGGGAAAGCTGCACATGGTTCCGGGTTGCCATCCGTGAGGAGGATGGTCCAGTTTCCCTGCATGTAGGGGAAACTCCATCCATTTGTGTCGAAACTGCCCGATTCCCAGGTCTCGATGAAAGGGATTTGTTTGATGGTGTCAGGAGACTGGGCATTGACAGAATGTTTGAAAAGACCTGGAAAGATTAAGATCATGTAGGTTAGAAGAATGTATATTGGTTTCATTTGATAATAATTTTGTTTTTAATTGTCAAATGGAATATCCATTATTATCATTCACGGTTGGTATGAACGACGTTTGTATGGATATTTCATGATAGTTGGAATATATTAGGTACAAATATACATTCGTTAAGATTGAATGTCAATACTGGAATGGAATAGTACACAAAGAGAAGCAACCTTTATTTCAACTAATTATCTATATATTTGTATCGGAAAACCATTCGCCTATAGTTATTTACCTAACCTTATCTAGTTATGAAAAAAGTTTATGCTCTACTCCTGTTTGTTGTCCTATCCGTTGCAACATTCGGGCAAGGATTTATTGTTGAAGATTTCAGCTCCGGGATGATGCCTCCAGCAGGTTGGAGTATCAATGGATTACCGGCTCAGTGGTCGGTCAGCGCCTCCAGCGACGCGGGTGGTGAAGTTCCTGAAGCAAAATTTACCTATGTCAGCGGCACTTCTGTGACCCGTCTAATCTCGTATGAGATGGATTTAACAGGCCTGACAGAAGTACAGCTCTCCTTCCGGCATTTTTACGATGACTATTCAGGAACAGGCCCGAAAGCGGGTGTGGCAACGCGTTCACACAACGGTGCATGGAACATCGTTTGGGAGATCAACCCAAATTCAAACGTAGGTCCTGAAAAGATAGACCTCACGATTAACAACTCCGACGTTGGAGAAGATGAATTCCAGATCTGTTTTTACCTGGATGGGAACATGTTCAACATCGACTACTGGTACCTGGATGACATCCTGCTGCTGAACCAGCTCAACCTTGATGCCAGCATGACAAGTATTACAACGCCAACCTACATCAACGGGCCTGAAGATGTGGCCGGGCAGATCATGAATGTGGGCCTCACGACCATCACTTCGCTGGATCTCGATTGGCAGGTAAATGACGGCCCGATTCAAAGTACCTTTATCAACGGGCTCTCGGTTAACCCGCTTGACACCTACAATTTTACATGCGATCAGCAGGTGGCGGTTCCTATCGGAACTTACACTCTTAAGGTTTGGATCAATCAGGTGAATGGCGTACAGGATGACGATCAATCAGGCGACTCACTCTCAAAACCATTGATCCGCGTGAGCAATGTCATTGCGAAAAAGCCCTGTTACGAGGAGTTTACCAGTTCCACTTGTGCACCGTGTGCCAGCTTCAATAGCGGTTTTGTTCCCTGGTGTGTCACAAATGAAGACAACATTACCCTGATTAAATACCAGATGAGTTGGCCGGCACCCGGAGATCCGTATTATACGGAAGAGGGTGGTGCCCGCCGTACATTCTATGGCGTAAATGCCGTGCCGAACCTTTTCTGCAACGGATCTGACGTCCCTACCGACATGACAGCTGTTCAGAATTCATTTAATGCTGCTGTTTTAGAACCAGGATTGATTGATATCGTTGCTTCTCATCATCTCAGCGGAACCGAAATGACCGTGGATATAGCCGTACTGCCGTTTGCCGATTTCACTGGGATGCTCCTTCATGTGATTGTCTTTGAGTACCTGACAACAGGGAACGTAATGACAAACGGCGAGACCGAGTTTGAGCATGTAATGATGAAGATGATGCCGGATGCCGCCGGTACCACTGTTGACCTGGCCGACCGGGTGACCTATACCTGGAACGATATGGTAGATCTGGCAGGGACACATGTTGAGGAATGGGATGACCTGGGAGTGATTGTATTTGTTCAGGACCCGGTTTCCAAAATAATCTATCAGTCAGTCTATTCTCTCGAAGATGCCACGTTCAATACCGAATCACGGTTGGATGATGTGCTCGTGGATGGAACATCTCTCGCTGGATTTGACCCTGATGTATTTGCCTATGATGTCGAGGTTCCGGGTGGTGTGTTAATCCCCGAGATCACAGGTATCCCAATGGATCCGGTTGCTACCGTAATCGTAGTACCGGCAATGGAAGTTCCGGGGACTACAACCATTGATGTCTTTGCAGAGGATCTGACAACTCATAGCTTATATGAAATTGATCTGATCTTTGCCGTTGGCCAGGAAGAACAAAGTAACGAAGCCATGCGGGTTTATCCCAATCCTACTACAGGGACCATCTATATCATGGGGGCACAGCACGCGAAGGTATCTCTCTATTCCCCAACCGGAATCATGGTGAAAACTGTGGAAGATTTCAATACTTCTTCATTTACAATTCCCGGTGTTTCGAACGGAGTCTATATGCTGCGTGTCGAAAAGCAAAACGGAACAGTAGTTCAGAAGAAGATTGTTGTCGTAAAATAGCGATTGGATATCACCACATAAACGTAGGGGCGTCCTGCCAGGTCGCCCCTACGTTTATTTAATTCGGTTGCCCTTACTAATATTCGTGGGCAACCCTGTAAGTTGCCCATACGCGGTTACGTGAAAATAATCTGGGTTTGGAGGCCACCGCACATTTCGTAGAATTCACCGATTGTAAGCACAGCTTTTACACCATCCCACAAATCGGTTTTCTCCAGCTTGAACATGTCCATGGCCAGTTTGCAGGCATAGATCTCACCTCCACCAGCTTCGATCATCTCGAGGAATTCGGTTACAGGCGGGATGTCCAGTTTCTCCATCTGGCTCCGCATCATTGCCGACACACCTGCTTCTACACCGGGAAGGGTTCCAAGCAGAGTGGGGAAGGGGATTCCGCCCGGCATGCGCATGGCAGGGTTGCCAATAGTCCCTGTCTTCAAACTGTTCATGAATTTTTTTGTGATGCCATCCAGTCCGAAGAAGGTGAAAAAGACTTTGGTCTCTATTCCTTCCATCACGGCGCCGTTGCTCATCACAAGGGTTGCATATACATCCTCAATGGTGCCCTTGGCACAGATGATGCATACTTTTTTCAAGGGGTGTTCTTCTTTTTGCATATCGGTTGTTTGTTTATACGCATGAAGCCGGCTTGGGAATCCCGGCTATTTTGGCTGCTTTTTTCATCGGGGCTCCGGGAAAAAGCTGGTAGAACCCTTTGATATCAATGATTCCTGAGTTTCCGACCGAACGGATGGTAATGCTTTCCGCATTAGCCTGCTTATTGCGAATAAATTCACAAACAGCCAGGTGTTTGTCTGTGAGGTCAATATTCTCCTCTTTGGCAATCTCCCGGGCAATTTCCTTGGTCCACTGAGAGGCATCAGTCATATAGCCCTCTTCATTTAGGTCAACAGTGGTTCCTGCATAAACTTTTTGTGACATAACAATTCAATTTTAGATTTACGATGATAGATTTAGGACTTTATTGATCATTGTGAACTGAATCACAAATGTAAAACATTATTTTTAATATCTATATAATTACGTATATTATTTTCTATTTATCTCTTCCAGAAGCCTCAACGAATAACTCAGGGATTTCCGAACCTCTTTGGATCGCATCTGTTTGAACAGCTGCCAGTATGATTTGTCATCCAATTTGTCATCCATCTTAACATCGGTTATGGCTTTTGACATCTTAACAAAGGCATCCACCATATCTTTATTGGTCAGGTTTTTACCGATGCTGGTGAAGCTCTCCAGGTATCCTTTTTCATCCAGTTCATGCATTTTATTGATGACATCAAGGCCAACCTGTCGGATGATCGGACTTAGATCCTGTGCAAGATCCTTTGCGCTTTCCATCAGCTCAATCATTTCACCAAATGTGCTGAGATTCCGAACTAACTTGATCAGAAGGCATTGAATGCCGCATGGGTCCAGCTCGATACCGGCTTTATCAAGCGCAGAAACGGTGCTGTTGAAGGCATCTTTGGAGATCAGGGAGACATCTTTGATCAGGTCATCCAGCTCCTCCTGCTTCCGGTGCTGGATCTCAACGAATTCGAGAACTCTGTCCAGTTTGTGGTTGAGTTCATCGATCTGTGTCTGAATGTTTTTTTCTTCCATCATCCAATGTATTAGAGTTTCTTGCCAGCCATGGTCATCTTGGAATCAATTGGCATCTCTTTTCCCTTAAGCAGGATGTGCCAGTAAATCCAACGGAAAAGCAGTTTGCCATAATGGTTCATGCGGGTCTCCTGCAGGAGTCCGAATGGCCCGATGCCTGGAAGCGGAAACAGCCCGGGCAACGGCTCTGTATCGTAATTGAAATCGATCAGTGCTCCCTTCCCAAAGCCAGTTTCAATATAGCAGTTGGAATGCCCGTCGTAAGAGGCGGTGAAAGGCCTGTTCTCGATCGCGCACAGGAGGTTTTCCGTCAGGATATCAGCCTGAAAATGGACCACCGATCCGGCTTTGGAGGTGGGGAAATTTCCGGCATCACCAAGGACAAATACATTCGGGAAATCTACCGATTGGAGGGTGTGTTTGTGGGCCTTTACAAATCCCATGTCGTCACCTAAACCACTTGCTTCAATCACCTCATCCCCTTTATGGACAGGGATCGAAATCAATACGTCAAATGGAATCTCACGCTCATCGTAGGAGATGAGTTTCTTCGCTTCGCCATCAACCCGTTCGAGGTAGAAGTCGGGGATGATCTTGATGTTCTTATCCTCCAGCATGGTTCCAAGGACCTTTGCCGCACGGGGTTTGGTAAACGCTCCCGACATCGGGGTTACATAAGAGATGTTGACCTTGCTGCGAAGTCCGCGCTCCACAAAGAAAGCATCTGCGAAAAAGACAAACTCCAGGGGCGCAACAGGGCATTTGATCGGCATATCGGCGATATTCAGGACCAATTCGCCTCCCTGCCATGTCTTGAAAAAGTTGGCCAGAGCGATCGCTCCGTCGGGGGTGTAAAAATCAAAAATGCTCTTTTTCCACTCCGGGCCAAGCAATCCTGGTGTATCTTCGGGTACCACGCGGGTTCCGGTGGCTATCACCAATAAATCATACTTCAGTACAATTCCGTCTGCCAGTACTACCTGGTTGTTTGCCGGATCGATTTTTTCAATCTTTTGGATGATCAGGTTAACCCCGAAAGGGATGAAGTTGTTCTTTGGCTTGACAACATCCTGTTTTTTGTAATGTCCAAAGGGAATGAACAGAAATCCGGGCTGGTAGAAATGGGTCTTTTCCCTGTCCACCACAGTGATTGCCCACTCATCCCGTTCCAGCTCGTGCCGCATCTTGTTAGCCATGATGGTACCGCCCGTACCACCTCCTAGAATCAAAAGTTTTTTCATCTGTTACTAATTTTGATTTTAATGGTCAGATAGAAGATCCATTCGTATCATTTACGGTTGGCATAAACGGCGTTTGGATGGATATTTCATCTGATTATACGTTGATATGATTTAATGGAAGATCGATCAGCGATTTTCATTGTAAGAAGTTGCGTGAGACTGTCTTCCTGAGTTAACACTAAACTGTGTAACAGGAGCCACAAATAAACATCGACAAAATTACATATAAATATGTAATGATGTATATCCCTGCAATAAATTTAGAATAATTTTATACAACCAGGAAAACAGGATGTTACAAATTTCACAGAAGCCGTGAAATTACTGGGAATGAGGGTGATTAAAGCGATTGATTATCCGGTCGGATCTGTGGGAGCAGCCTTTTTCTCAGAGGAAGGTTTATCCTTTGAGATATCTTTGAACTCCTCATCCATACCCTGGATACCATCCTTGAAGCTTTTAACACCTTTTCCGACACCTCTCATCAGCTCAGGAATTTTTTTACCGCCAAAAAGCAACAGCACGACAAGAACGATCAGGATGATCTCCGTAGTGCCAAGTCCGAATATCAGATACATATTATTGAACATGGTCTCCTCCTTGTTTGATTCGATACAAAGGTAATAAAAAAAGATTGCAATGTTTGTTAACGAAGAAACAAACAACTGTCCCCATAACTCAGAAACCTGAATCCGTTTGCAAGGGCATGCTGATATACCTCTTTCCACTTCTCTCCAAGAAATGCGGCAATCAGCATCAGTAATGTACTGCCGGGCTGGTGAAAATTCGTGATCATGCCGTGTATGATCCGGAAACGGTAACCCGGGACGATCAGCAAGCAAGTGGAGGTTGTCAGTTCATCAACACCTTGTTGCTGCATTAGATTAAGAAGAGCCTGCAATGCCTCAGAGACCTGAATCTCATGCTTGTCCGTTTGGTTATAGGGATCCCATTGTCCGGTCTTCTTCAGGGCCGATCCCGGTTTCCTGATCAGGCTTACCCCCATCCAGTAAAGGCTCTCCAGGGTTCGAACAGATGTTGTCCCAACTGTAATCACCGGTTTGGGCAAGTGGTTTATCAGATGCCGGATTGTTCTGGCCGTAACGATAATCGGTTCCTCATGCATTACATGTTCCGAAAGATGGGAGACCGACACAGGTTTGAATGTGCCAAGACCAACGTGTAATGTAACCTGTTCACGAAGGATATTCCGGGTTCTGAGAGAATTCATCACTTCAGCCGTGAAATGAAGTCCGGCAGTTGGTGCGGCGACCGATCCATCCTGAAGCGCATAAATAGTCTGGTACCTTAAGATATCCGTCGCATCATCTTCTCTGGAAATATAGGGGGGGAGAGGGATCCGTCCAGATCCTTCCAGCAACTCTCCAAATGTCATTTCTGGTTGATCCCATGAGAAAACGACCAGGAAGGTCCCCTGGTCTGATTCACTCTTTTTGTCAATTTGCAGGGTGACACCTGATCCGGAGATATCAATGCGTTTTTCGAGAATTCCATGTTTCCATCGTTTTGCGTTTCCGATTAAACACCTCCAAACGACTGGTCCATGTTGCTGGAAGGCATGGTTGATCTCACAGGTGGGTCCGACCGGTTCGAGGCAGAAGATCTCTATGTGCGTTCCGGTTGGTTTCTGAAAAATCATCCGTGCCCTGATTACGCGCGTGTCGTTAAATACCATCATACTCCCCTCAGGAATATATCCGGCCAGATTGCGGAAAAGATCCTCTTTGATGGCGCCATCAATCGAACAGAGCAATCTGGAACTATCCCTTTCAGGCAAAGGATGCTGTGCAATCCGGTCGGGAGGCAGTTCGTAGGAGAAGTCTTCTATGTTAATTTCGGGAATAGACATCGGGTCGTAAAATTAGGAAAAATAGGGATGATGATCTGAAATTGTATGTATCTTTACCTCAAGAATCAACACACTATGACCTGGAAACAACACATCCCGAATACCCTCACTGCTTTTAACCTGATCGCCGGATTGGTTGCCATCATTCTGGTGATGGAGGGCAACGTGGTGACTGCGTCACTCTTTATCTTCATTGCAGCAATCTTCGACTTCCTCGATGGCACTACCGCCCGGCTCCTGGATGCCCGGTCGGAACTAGGCAGGCAACTGGATTCACTTGCCGACCTGGTTTCGTTTGGAGTTGCCCCGGGGCTGATAATGTTTCAACTCCTGTCGGCAGGATGTGAAGGCAGCTGCAATATCCTGGAGCAATATTATATAACTCCCTGGTTTTCACTGCTGATCCCTGTTTGTTCCGCCTTCAGGCTGGCTAAGTTCAACATCGACCTCAATCAGGAGGATCATTTCATCGGGTTGCCGGTCCCTGCCAACGCCATTTTTTTTGCCTCAATTCCGGTGATCCTTTTTTACCAATCCGAACAATTTTCTCTGATTACCCTTGATTTCTTTACCGATTTCTTTTCAAATACCAGAGTGCTTGCAATTCTCACGGTACTCTTCTCATACCTCCTCGTATCAGATTTTTACCTCTTCTCCATGAAGTTTAAAAAGATGGGGTGGAAAGGGAATGAGATGCGCTATATATTCCTGATCCTGGTTGCAATTTACCTGGTGTTATTCTCATTAACTGCCATACCACTGATGATTTTCACCTACTTTATCCTTTCACTCTTTTTTCAGAAACGAATAGCGACTTAACGTAAGTTATGCACAGGCGGTATTAGGTGGGAATTGAAAGCCGCCTCAGCAACAAATAGCACCTTTGTTACTATGAGATCCGCCATTGAAACTACTAACCATCACCGGACTATCGCTTGTTTTAACCATTCACTCTCTGTTTGCTCAGATTAGTCGCCAGCATTTTAATTCGAACAATACCGGCTTCATTGAAAACAAAGGCCAGATCGTTGATCAAAACTTCCAGCCCAACCCGGAAGTACTCTATCTGTTGAACACACCGGGATTTAACGTACAACTCAGAAAGGACGGGTGGAGCTATGATCTTTATGCCCCTAAATCCACTGAAGGGGACTTTATCTATCCCAATCCGGGACAAGAAGGCGATTCCGTTCTCAATTGGCTCCACCGAGTTCCGCTTCACTCCGGTTTTCAATTCTCAATTCTCAATTTCCACCGCATCAACTTCGACCTCATTGGCTGCAATCCCGCTTATGAAATAGTTACTTCCGGGCCTTCTGCAGATTATCTGAACTATTACACGGCCGGAACACCGGTAGGGGGAGTAACGTTTGTGAGGTATTTCCAAAAGGTTATTTATAAGAATATCTATCCACACGTTGACCTGGAGTTTGTGATGGATGAAGAGCTTGGCTTTAAATACAATTTTGTGATCTACCCCGGAGGGAAACTGGAAGATATCCAGCTGAGCATCAAAGGGGCTGACGTAGAGGTTACAACGGATGGTTCTCTTTTACTTAACACCGAAATAAGTGTCATAGAAGAGAAGATTCCGAAAAGTTATTTTCTGAAGCATGGAATGACAGATGATGTGAACGTATGGTTCCTGGATAGAGAAAATAATATAGTTGGTTTTAGTCTTTCCGGAAAGGAATCTCCTACTTCAACGTTAGTGATCGACCCGGTTCCCCGGAGGCTATGGGCTACCTACTATGGAGGTGAAATCAATGAATCACCCGGAGGGTGTGCTATAGATACAACTGGTAACCTGGCGATCGCCGGAAATACAACTTCATTGACAAATATTGCCACTGCCGGAGCCTATCAAACCACCCTTCTGGGCAACGAAGATGCATTTCTTGCAAGATTTACCCCTGACGGACAACGTGAATGGGGTACGTATTATGGTGGGACAGATGAGGAGAGTAACTTTGCCTGTTGTACCGATCATTCCGGGAAAATTTATATTTCCGGAAGAACAATGTCTTCAACAAATATCTCGACACCGGGAAGTCACCAGCCAATAAAAGGAGGCTGGCATTATGATTGTTACCTGGCCAAGTTCAGTGAAACAGGACAACTGATATGGGCTACCTATTATGGCGGAAGCAATACAGATGATCAGGGTTTTTGTTGTACTGATGATAGCTTGAACGTCTATCTGACCGGAAAAACATTATCTCCGAATAATATTTCCACTCCAGGATCTCATCAACCTGCTTTGTGTGGAATCCAGATCGATGCATTTCTGGCTAAGTTTGACAGCAATGGCGTACGTTTATGGGGGACCTATTATGGTGGTGATGAAATGGATCTGGGTTATGCATGTTCTGCCAGCCCAAATTTCAATGTATTTTTAACCGGTGATACCCATTCACAGAACAACATCTCCACACCGGGTTCGCATCAACCATCATACGGGGGAGGACCATACGATGTTTTTTTGGTTAATTTTACTCCTAATGGTCAGCGTTTATGGGGGACTTATTACGGTGGAACCTTGTGGGATATTTATCCTTCATGTGCTACCACCTCTGATGGTTCCGTATATTTAGGCGGGATCACTAACTCACAGGAAAATATCTCCACACCCGGAAGTCATCAACCCGTCTTCGCGGGAGCTCAGGATGCTTTCTTGGCCAAATTTTCTTCATCCGGTAACAGGGAATGGGGAACCTACTTCGGAGGAGCTGATCAGGATCATCAGGATTTTATTGCTGTGGATACGACTAATAATGTCTATATTGCCGGCAACACAAATTCATCAGCGAACATAGCTACGAGTAATGCTTTCCAGGATAGTATACGCGGATCTTATGATGCATTTCTTGCTAAGTTTGATCCGGCCGGAGCACGGTTGTGGGGGACATACTATGGTGATACAGCATATGATGCGTGTCAATCAATAGCCATTGGGTATTGTGGCCATCAATTTCTCTACGGTTGGACAGAGTCCTTGAACAATATTTCCACACCAGGATCACATCAGCCGGTTTTCGGCGGAGGAAACAGAGACAATTTCATTGTCAAATTTGCCGAGTGTACACCTCCCGATACAGCGGGTCCTATAAACGGTCCTGAAAGCATTTGCCAAAACTCTGATAGTATCATGTATGTTGTATCTTCTATCCAGTTCGCTACCGGTTATCATTGGACAGTACCATCCGGAACTATAATTCTGAGTGGTCAAAACACAACTACTATCTATGTAAATTTTGGTGATAGTGCAACATCAGGGAACATCTCAGTTTATGGGTTCAATTGCTGCGAAAATGGTGTTCCTGATTCAGTGTATATCCATGTTTATCCACGGCCAGATCCTGGTATTACGGGTAATGACACAGCATGTTCCGGAGGTACAAGTATATATCAGACAGAAGCAGAAAACAGCATTTATCTATGGGGAATCTCGCCCGGGGGAGTGATTCAATCAGGCGGAACAACCCTGGATACTTCTGTCACTGTCATTTGGAATTCAACAGGTGCAAACTGGGTCCAGGTTAATTATATTGACACCAATGGTTGTGAAGCACTTACACCAGCACAGAAAGATGTTTGGGTCGAGCAGGGGGATACAATTGAAGTAAATATTACAGCAACCGGGGATACCATTTGTGCGGGAACATGGGTTACCTTTTCAGCATCTTCCATGAATGCCGGAACCAATCCACTGTTCCAATGGTTTATCAATGGCGTGGATACCAACCATAGCGATTCGATCCTTACGTATCTACCTTCACGAACTGATACCCTCTATTGTGTTGTTACATCCATTGAAACCTGCCGGTTGAACAACCCAGACACATCAAATATCCTGATTACGCAAGTGAAGCCTTATGTCCCTGTTGCCGTAACCATAACTCCCTCTTCAAACCCTGTCTGCGAAGGCGATTCCGTCACCTTCACCTCAACGCCCGTTAACGGAGGCAGCAATCCTCAATACCAATGGTTGGTCAACGGGATCACCGCAGGAACCAACAGCCCTGTTTTCTCCTTCCTTCCGCAAAACGGAGATTCCGTTGGATGTATGCTGACCTCTAATGAAACCTGTACTTCCAACAATCCGGCAACCAGCAATCCAGTACTCCTACAAGTTAACCCACTCCTCCCTGTCAGCATTACCATCTCCCCCTCCGCAAACCCCATCTGCGAAGGGTTGCCGGTAACCTTTACTGGTGTCGCCTTGAACGGTGGTTCTGAGCCGATTTTTCAATGGCAGGTGAATGGCATTCCGGCCGGATCCTATCAACCATTCTATTCCTACACCCCAGTCCATGGCGATCTGATTACGTGTACAGTAACTTCTTCCGAAACCTGTACCTCCGGCAATCCTGCAACCAGCAACCCCGTGAGCATGCTCGTTGTCGAAGCCCCGGAAGTCACCTTCACCCCCTGCTTCGACACCATCACTGCGACCAACGCCAAACCCATCCTGCTGCGGGGTGGAATTCCCCTGGGAGGAGCCTACAGCGGAACCGGAATAACGGTCCAACCCGGAGAATATGGGCTCAGGTACTCCTTTAACCCCTCCCTCGCCGGCCCCGGAACCCATCAGATAACCTATTCCTATACCAATTTCGCAAATTGTGAAGCTTCTGCAACAATAAACGTTTTCAATTTTCCATTTTCAATTTTCAATTGCGGTGATTCCCTAACTGACATCCGGGATAACAGAAAATATCCAACCATTCAACTTGGAAGTCAGTGCTGGCTGGCTGCAAACCTGAATTATGGCATTCAGATTTCGGGTTCCCAAAGCCAGAGGGATAATTGCATACCCGAAAAATATTGTTACAATGATATTCCTGCGCTCTGTGCCCTGAGCTCTGCGCTATACCAATGGGATGAATTAATGCGTTACGAAGATTCTGAAGAGATCCAGGGGCTTTGTCCACCGGGTTGGCATGTGCCTTCAGAAACTGAGTGGAACCAATTATTTGCATTTTACCAGAACAACGCTTTCGCCGGGGCGCCGCTTAAATATACCGGCTATTCCGGGTTCAATGCGTTTCTGAACGGAGCGATGCTTTTAAACAGAGACTGGTATTATCCCGCTTTCGCAGCCTTTTTCTGGTCTTCGACTTCCCACGGGCCTTTCAAAGCATGGGCACATGGCCTTAACGAGTACAACTACTCAGTTTCTTTTTACCCTGCTTTGAGATCAAATGCATTTTCGGTCAGATGTTTAATGGATTGAGTGCGCCCACACGCATACTAAATGATCGCCTGGGGCATACCGGGTCGTTATTAAGTGTTTACCGTCTCAGCTCGAAGTTCTGTCCCAAATATACTTTGCGTACATGTTCATCCTGAGCCAGCTCATCAGAGGAGCCGCTACGGAGGATGCTGCCTTCGAACAAAAGGTAGGAGCGGTCGGTGATCGTGAGGGTCTCATGTACGTTGTGGTCGGTGATAAGTACCCCGATATTTCTCTCTTTCAGCTTGATCACGATTTGCTGAATATCCTCAACGGCAATCGGGTCGATTCCGGCAAAGGGCTCATCCAGCAGAATAAATTTCGGGTCGACGGCGAGGCATCTGGCGATCTCCGTCCGCCGACGTTCCCCTCCGGATAACGTGATCCCGTAACTTTTTCTGATGTGCTGAAGTCCGAATTCATCGAGCAACTTCTCCAGTCTCTCTTTTTGCTGAACCTTGGAAAGTTTGGTAAATTCCAGGATAGCCTTGATGTTATCTTCCACACTCAGTTTCCTGAAAACAGAGGCCTCCTGGGGGAGGTAACTGATTCCGCGCTGTGCTCTCCGGTACATTGGCTCGGAGGTGATATCAATATCGTCGAGAAAAACTTTCCCAACCAGGGGCTTGATCAGCCCTACAATGATGTAAAATGAAGTGGTTTTACCTGCACCGTTCGGGCCTAACAATCCGACGATCTCTCCCGGTTCCACCTGGATGGTCACTTCATTGACGACAGTTCGTTTCCTGTATTTTTTGATAATTTTTTCTGTGCGAAGGATCATGATAACAGATTATATTACAAAAGTAACGATTCCTCAGAATGAAAAGTATAATGAAACGAAAAGGCCGAAGGTAACAGGATTGGGATTGAGGTAGTCATCACGATGGTTGAGGCGCCAGATAGCATCTACCCGGATGATCCGGAAGATGTTTTCGATTCCTATGCCGGCTTCCCAGTACGGAATGTTCCCAAACGACCGCATCTGGCCCGGGAACAAGGAATACTCCTGGTTTTGCTCCTTTAGGGTTCCATAAACGCAACGAATATGGGCAACTTCACGCCATTTCAGTTTCCTGATGAGAGGCAGATGGTTGAAAATCAATCCGTCGAAATGGTGTGAGTAGGTGACAGAAAAATACTGATCGCTTGCAAACTCATAATAGTTCATCAGGTTTGAAGAGAATTCATCATAGAGGAATGTCTGGTTTCCTTCATGGATCTTCAGTAAGGGATATGGAAGGGTTCCCCAAACTTTCCCGGCCTCAATGGTATACTTAGACCAACCGATTGTGGAAAAATTGAACCATTGCTGGAGGTTGACGGTTACCCGGTGGTACTCATAATCACTTTGAAAGAGGTTTGGAATCCCGTATGCGTAGCGAATCAGAATAATCGGGTAACTGGAGCTTAGCGTATACCGGTAAAATTCTCCCGATACAAAGCGTTCGCGGAAGGCGATACGCATGTCGAAAACCACTTCGGAGGTAAAGATATCAGGGATAAGGACCGGTGAGGTCCTCGATTCGGGAAAGATCACAAAGGAGGTCTCACCCAGCGGAAACATCTGCCGGTGAATAAAATGCACACGGTTGATCAATCCGTTGAACCACTCATGCTCATACATGATCTTGAACTCCTGGACGCGCGTTAATTTGTTGTTCGGGCCCCGACTAAAGATAGAGGTGAGGATGTTGTCCGTCGAAAAAGCATTGGGACTCAGTCCGAGTTGCTCCAGGTCGTGTTTGTAGGAAGCAACCAGGTCGCGCCGGGGATTTTTATCAAACATATAAATTATTTCACCCCCGTATTTGAACCGCTGATCTTTGGTCCCATAGGCAAGATACGCTTCAAACTGGATCTTTTTACTGAACGAATTGCTGGTGCGTCCCCCGATCCTGAATCTGGCCCCTTCAATGGAGTTGAACGAGACGAGTTTTGTATAGGGCCCCAGTTCTACTTTACCCCATGGCAGATATCCGTTCACAACAGTATAAACGAGATCAACATAGGTTTTAAAGATTGGGATCTTCTTTACTGAATCAACCATTTCATAGATCCCCTGTTCCGATTCCGACAACTCTTCATGCCTGGCCATATCCCAGTATGTATCATCTTTTTTGTTCGCTTCAGGTTCGATAAACACATTGGCCGGCATGGAGAGAAACCGTTTATTTTCGGGTGGGTCAAACTGAAAATTCCGGTAACTGGAGGTACGATGTCCAAAAAAACCGACCACTTTATCGGTGTTTTCGATAATATTGAAATCGGCGATCATCTCGTCGCGGGTAATCATCCAAAACTGATCATCAGTCCACTCAAACTCCTGTCTGACTTCGAGGTCATTGATAAAATTGATGTTTGCATCGGACGCAATCCGGAGGTCAATCTTTTTAATGGCAAAGGAGGTGTCGGCCACCCAAAAGCTTCCGGAAAATGTTAACTCCTGCTTTCGACGGGGTTTGAACATCAGGTGATAACACCAGTTATTTCCAAGAAACGTACTGTCAACCAGGTAGTATTTATAATAATCGAGACCGAATTCTGAGATAGGGCTAACGAAATTCTTATCAAAAATCGGGATATAGTCTTTGTAAATTTCAATCTGTTCGGAGAGATTCCCGAGGAATTGCGCCACACTCTCATTTTCCAGTCCCGATAACCGGGAGGCTTTGATGATCTCTTTCCGCGCTCTGGGAGATTTCCGGAAATAGACATCTGACATGGTCTCCGTCATAAAAACCGGGAGATACGATTTGCCGTTAATGGTGGAGGTGTCGACATAGGAAAAGATGAAATCAAAGGATTTAAAGAGTTTCCGTTGCTTCAGTTTGTCGGTGATGTTATTGGCATCCAGCTCAATTTTGGTATAAGCTTCGTATTGGTACGATGAGAAAGATTGCAGGGAGTTTCTGTCCTTATTGGCAATTACCAGGGCAAGTATCTTATCGGCAGGATTCCCGGTATACCTGATCGTAACCTCAGCGAGGTTATAGGTTGCCGGGGGAAGTTCAAAATTGATGGTTTGGAACTGATGTAACAGGATTTTACTGCTCTGCGGAACATAACCAATCAACGATGCACGCAGCGAATCAGACTTCCCTGTAAATTCAATGGCGTATTTTCCTTCAAAATCGGTTAAGGTTCCGAGCGTGGTTCCCGAAATAACGACATTGGTAAAGGGGAGCGGTTCTCCGGTTGATCCGTCTGTGATTCTTCCAATAATTTTTGTTACCTGAGCTGTTATGGGCAGACCGAAAAGCATCATCAACATCGCTAACGTGATACAAGCGATGAACCGGTTGTTTTTCATTGGATCAGAGTTCCGGGATTACTCCCCTACAGTTTGTACTGACCCGATGGCATCCCAAAATTCGACCGCTCTGCGCAGGGGAGGAATAACGATTGATCCTCCCAAACGTATAGCAATACCAAAGGTTTCCAGGATCCGTTCGTTCATACCTTGCCTGTACCGGTTGAAATCATCAATGATAGGATCCATGGATTACCGAATTAAATGATACCCTCTTTCAGGATGTCGTGCAGATGAATAATACCCAGATAAATCCCATCTTTAAGTACGATCAGTTGCGTAATATTATTATTTCGCATCACTTGCAATGCTTCGATAACCAGCATCCCGGGCTCGATGGTTTTCGGGTTAGGACTCATAATGTCCTCAGCTGTAATAGTTTCAAGGGAAATATTCCTCTCCAGCATCCGGCGAAGGTCTCCATCTGTGATCATCCCAATCAATGCATCGTGTTTCAAAACAGCGGTTGCGCCGAGTCGTTTGGAAGAGATTTCGAGGATAACATTTTTAATATTATCAGAATATATTACTTTTGGCACAGGATTGTTGACGTACAGATCTGCGACGGTTAAATAGAGTGTTTTCCCTAACACACCTCCCGGGTGAAATTTGGCAAAATCACTGGCTGTAAATCCACGGCTTTCGAGCAGGCAAACGGCCAGGGCATCACCCATAACCAACTGGGCAGTTGTGCTGGAAGTAGGCGCAAGGTTGTTAGGACAAGCCTCTTGGGGTACGGATGTATTTATCCAATAGGTTGCTGAGTTTGCAAGGTAGGAGGATGGGTTACCAACCATAGCAAGAAGTGGGTTTCCGTTCCTTTTTATCAGGGGAACAAGGATTTTAATCTCCGGTGTTTCCCCACTTTTGGAGAGACAGAGGACAACATCCTCTTTTTGGATTATCCCTAAGTCCCCATGGATAGCATCGGCAGCGTGCATGAATACGGCAGGTGTTCCAGTGGAGTTGAAGGTGGCCACGATCTTTTGTCCGATGATTGCGCTTTTTCCAATCCCTGTTACGATTACGCGCCCACCGGCATGAAGGATCACCTCAACACATCGGATGAAGTTTTCGTTGATGAAAGCAGTGAGGCCGCTAATGGCTTCCGCTTCCTGGCGAATGGTTGTTAGGGCAGATTCTCGAATATCGGTTGTACTTTTCAACGTATAATTTTTTTAAAAAATTTGGTCGATTCGGAATATTTGTGATTATATTTGTATATAAGAGGTTTAATTCTTTATAAATCAAGGAATCTAAAACAAAAGTAAACAATTAACCAGATAATAACAATGGCGGGTAGCAAGGGAGATCTTAATCTTCATGATGCGTTGAAGCGGGTATTTGGATTTGATACCTTCAAAGGCAATCAGGAAGCTATCATCAATAATGTTCTGGCACAGAAAGATACCTTCGTAATTATGCCTACTGGCGGAGGGAAATCGTTGTGTTATCAGCTTCCTGCACTCATACAGGAGGGAACTGCAATCATTGTCTCCCCATTGATTGCTTTGATGAAAAATCAGGTAGACTCGATGCGTAGTTTTGGCACCGAAGAGGAGGTAGCTCATTTCATGAACTCCTCACTTTCCCGGCAGGAGATCTTGCAGGTAAAGAAAGATATCACCACAGGTAAGACAAAACTCTTGTATGTGGCGCCTGAAACAATCACAAAAGAAGATAACATCGAATTCCTGAAGAATATCAAGATTTCTTTTTATGCCATCGATGAAGCACACTGTATCTCTGAATGGGGCCATGATTTTCGTCCTGAGTACCGTCGTTTGCGACCGATCATCGAGGCAATAGGACAAAAGGTGCCTGTAATTGCCCTTACGGCAACAGCCACACCAAAGGTCCAGCAGGATATCCAGAAGAATCTGGGGATGATGGATGCCACGGTTTTCAAATCATCCTTCAACCGGCCAAACCTCTACTATGAAGTGCGGCCCAAAAACAAAACGGTGGTGAAGGATGTGATTAAATACATCAAGAGCCATGCTGGAAAATCGGGCATCGTTTACTGCCTGAGTCGTAAAAAGGTTGAGGAACTGGCCGAATCCCTGCTGCTCAACGGCATCAAGGCACTTCCTTATCATGCAGGGCTTGATGCCGCTGTAAGGCGGGAGAATCAGGACAGGTTCCTGATGGAAAAGGTGGATGTGATTGTTGCAACAATCGCATTCGGGATGGGAATCGATAAACCGGATGTGCGCTATGTGATCCATTTCGATATGCCTAAGAGCCTGGAAGGGTATTACCAGGAGACGGGCCGATCGGGGCGTGATGATGGTGAAGGGAACTGCATTGCATTCTATAGCTATGATGACATCCTGAAACTGGAGAAATTCCTTAAAGGGAAGACTGTCGCAGAACAGGAGATTGCCAAGCACCTCTTGTTTGAAACCGTGAGTTACAGTGAATCGTCAGTCTGTCGCCGGAAGCAATTGCTCCATTATTTTGGCGAAATATTCAAGGAAGATAATTGTCAGAACTGCGATAATTGTCTCCATCCGAAGAAAAAATTTGAGGGCAAGCAATACATGCAGATTGTCCTCGAAGCTATTGTGGCGATGAAAGAGCAAGTTAAGCACAAACATCTGATCAACGTGCTCCTCGGCAAGCTAACTACCCCTGTCAAAAACTACAAGCACAATAAGCTGGAAGTATTCGGAAAAGGGGCTGATAAAGATGAAAAATTCTGGAATGCTGTGATCCGTCAGTGTTTGATTGAGAGGTTTCTTACCAAGGACATCGAAAATTATGGTATCCTGAAGATGAATCCTGAGGGCTATAAGTTTCTGAAAAAGCCCTGGTCGGTCATGCTGGTTGACGATCATGACTATGAAAATCCTGAAGAGGAGGAGTTCCTGGAAGCCATGGGTTCGAAAAGCAGCACAACGGATAAGACCCTCTTCAGCATGTTGAAGGACCTGCGCAAACAGATTGCCAGGAAAGAGAAACTTCCGCCGTTTGTTATCTTCCAGGACCCCTCCCTGGAGGATATGGCCATTCAATATCCGATTACTTCAGAAGAACTGAAGCAGATTACCGGAGTGGGATCGGGAAAAGCCTTGAAATATGGGAAGCCTTTCCTCGACCTGATCAAGGAGTATGTGGAAGAGAACGAAATCATCAGGCCGATGGATATGGTCGTTAAATCGGTCATCAACAAATCGGGACTCAAAGTCTATATAATCCAGAGCATCGACCGGAAGATCTCGCTGGCAGATCTTGCGATTGCCAAAAACCTGACGTTTGAAGAACTGCTCACGGAGATTGAACATGTTGTTAGCGCCGGCACTAAGATCGATATCAACTATTACATTGATGAAATCGTTGACCCTTACCACCAGGAAGAAATTTTCGATTATTTTCGCACTGCAGAAACCGACTCGGTTGCCAAAGCACTTCAGGATCTTGGAGAAGATGAGTTTGCTGAGGAGGAGATCCGGCTGATGCGTATCAAATTTATATCTGAACTTGGAAATTAATTCGTCAACTATGGAAAAGAAAGCAGTAAACATCAACACGGTTTTATTACTTGTCACGCTCGCCGGACTCATTGTCCTTTATATTTTATTTTTTACTTCACAGAAATCCGGTGTGCCAATATCAGGCACCACAGACTCAACCCAGGTAGCTATGCCTTCTGGTCCTGCTATTGTTTACGTGAACATCGATACACTTAATGAACATTACGAGTTTGTGAAAGTTATGAAGCAGAATCTGGAGAGTACCGGAAACAGGCTTCAGAGGGAAGTGCTGAGTGAACAGAGTGCCCTGGAAAAAGAGGCTGCCGAGTT